>Ga0209151_1001339_pt1 | contig 15059 bp, 16 predicted proteins | sample SaaInlV_DNA_165m_FD_184688 | JGI IMG/M metagenome (GOLD analysis project Ga0209151, IMG submission 184688) | Marine microbial communities from expanding oxygen minimum zones in the Saanich Inlet - SI075_LV_DNA_165m (SPAdes) (version 2) | ecosystem: Environmental > Aquatic > Marine > Unclassified...
CTAGCTAAATAAGAATTATTCAAGAAGTGCAACCAGATGAAATCTATAATTTAGCTGCTCAATCTCATGTTGCAGTTTCATTTGAAGAGCCTGAATATACGGCCAATTCAGACGCATTAGGCCCATTGAGAATTTTAGAAGCAATTAGAATTTTAGGTTTACAAAAGAAAACTAAATACTATCAAGCATCAACCTCTGAACTTTTTGGGAAAGTGCAGGAGGTGCCTCAAAAAGAGACAACACCATTTTATCCTAGAAGTCCTTATGCAGTAGCCAAGCTTTATGCATACTGGATTACAGTAAACTACCGAGAGGCTTATGGTATTTATGCATGTAATGGTATTCTGTTTAACCATGAGTCGCCAATCCGCGGTGAAACTTTTGTAACGAGAAAAATTACTCGCGGATTAGCAAGAATAAAACTAGGACTGCAAGATAGACTCTATCTTGGAAACATGGAAGCTAAGCGCGATTGGGGACATGCAAAAGATTATGTAGAAATGCAGTGGCTAATGCTTCAACAAGAAAAACCAGAGGATTTTACAATCTCTACGGGAGAACAACATACGGTCAGAGAGTTTGTGGAGTTAGCCGCGAAAGAATTGGACATGGACATAAAATGGCAAGGGGACGGAGTAGATGAAAAAGGAATTTGGCAAGGTAAAATAATTATTGCTATTGATTCACGTTACTTCCGTCCTACAGAGGTAGAAACACTTTTGGGCGATTCAAGCAAGGCTAAAGAGAAGTTGGGATGGTCTCCAAAAATAACTTTTGTTGAGCTAGTTAAAGAAATGGTAGAGACGGATCTAAAAGAGTCAAAGCGTGACTACCTTTGTCAAACAGAGGGTTATTCAACTTACAATTATCATGAGTAGTAGAGAAATGTTAAATGGAAAATCAGTATTAATTACAGGCGGAACAGGTTCTTTTGGCCACTGTTATGCAACTACGCTTTTAGAGCGTTTCAACTTGAAACGATTGGTTATTTTGTCTCGTGACGAACTTAAACAATATGACATGGAGATGAAGTTCAAAAATGACAAAAACTATACTCCAGAAATAATGAGGTTTTTTATTGGAGATGTAAGAGACCAGTCGCGACTTAAGGAGGCTATGCGTGGAATTGATGTAGTAATCCATGCAGCAGCACTCAAACAGGTTCCTGCAGCAGAATACAATCCTATGGAGTGTATCAAAACCAATATTCATGGGGCAGAAAATATTATTCAGGCAGCATTGGAAAATAATGTAGAGAATGTTATAGCACTTTCTACTGACAAAGCCGCCAATCCGATTAATCTTTATGGTGCGACAAAATTAGCATCTGATAAACTTTTTGTTGCAGCTAACAATATGTCTGGTGGTAGAACAAAATTTTCAGTAGTTCGTTATGGTAACGTAGTAGGGTCTCGCGGCTCAGTTGTGCCGTTGTTTGAAAAATTAATTTTAGAAGGTGCAGAAAATATCCCAATAACACATAAAGATATGACACGATTCTGGATTACCTTACAGGGTGGAGTTGATTTTGTATTGAAATGCCTGAAAAGGATGAAGGGAGGTGAAATATTTGTTCCTAAAATACCTTCTGTGAGAATAGTAGATCTTGCTAAAGCAATGGCACCAGAGTTACCAATTAAATATATAGGCATCCGACCTGGAGAAAAGATACATGAAATTATGTGTCCAAAAGATGATTCACATCTGACAATAGAATATACAGATTACTATGTCATTACTCCCAGCATTAAATTTTTTTTGAATAATTATAATCTTACAAAAAATAAGTTAGGTGAGCAGGGTCAATATGTAGAACAAGGATATGAATATGATTCCGGCACTAATCCATATTTTTTGAGTATAGATGAAATAATTCAATACAATCTATCCATTGTATGACAAGAGATAATTATAAATTTTTAGCAACAGACTTGGAATTGGCACGCGAAAAAGGATTTGAATATTTTAAAAAATCAGAAAATTGGCCAGTAAAAGAAGATGAGTTCCGTGAGTTTTCTAGCTTTGTAAGAAATTTATATAGTAAGGTAATAAATGATATTAGTGATGCAGATGTTTTTGATGTTGCATTGATTGAAATGGTATTTGTTAATCATATAATAGGCATTTTTCATTACAATTATGTTAAAAATTTTTGTAAAAATAATAATATTGAGCTAATGTCTGGAGATGATTCTTATCATCATCTTAATCCTGAATGGGAGATTGTGGAAAATTATTATTCAAATTTAGCTGGTTCCTATAGTAGGATTGTAAGCTTTATGAGAAATATAGCAAAGAATATTGTGTTTAATAGACACCTTACTATTGGTAGGATGATCCATGGTTTTTTTGCAGATTCTAAAGTTGTTGGAATAGGTAGTAATGATCGAATCAAGCAAAGTTATATAATAAAAAATAATTTATTTTGTGATAACAGAGACGGAAATACACTTATTAATAAAGCATTATTTTTATATCTAAAGAATAAAAATAACAACCCAGTTAATCAATTTTCTAAATTGGTATCTAGGAAGGTGATTAAGCCATTTTTGTGTGGTATGTGTGACTCTAAAACAATGTTCATAGAGGGGATCGATTTCGATACAATAGAGCGTGTATGGTTAAAAAGATTTTCGGATGCGCATAAGATCTATAAAGGATTGTTCTTAATAAATACACCAAAAGTATTATTAGTGACAGAGACTGGCAAGCCGTATTCTAAAATAATAACATTAGCCTTTCAGAGGAGGAGGTGTAATGTTTTTAATTTTCACCATGGAAATGATTCAGCGTTAGTAAACCAACGTTGGGGGTATCAATCATTATTTGGTCATTGTGATAACTATATTGTAGATACTGGAATAATACGTCAAAGATTTGAAGAGCTGAATAGAAATGATAAGACCATCGGGAGAAGATTAACAAAATTTATTTCTATAGACAGCAGTTACTATTCAGAATTACGAAAGACCGTATATCAAAATAATTCCGACCATAAAAAAATAATGATAATGGGATATCCTATGAATTTAGCAAGATATGCTGATGATTCCTATGCATTTTATTACTATAAAATCCTATTGGAGCATAAGTTATTAAGTACTATTAAGGATTCTGGATATCATGTTACTTACAAAGCTCACCCTGATAGACTCAATGAAGTAAAATCCATTATGGATGATGTTAGTGATAATATAATCAAACTCCCATTTGAAGATGTAGTAGAAGAATCAGGAATATTAATATTTACTTATGTTCATACTACAACATTTTGTTATGCACTAAATTTACCTATACCTATTGTACTTGTTGAATCTCCAGGCACACCATGGTATCAAGATATTAGAAATACACTAGAAAAGCGAGTTGCAATTGTTAAAACACATGTCTCCAACAATGAAATTATTGTAGATAATGATAAGTTAATTGATGCAATACGTGTGTCAAAAAATAGGATTAACTTACATGTTGCAAAAGAGATAACAGGGTGATTATTGTTATAATAAATCATAATAGTATATTAGTTAATAAAAATATAGACATATGAAGACAGATCAGGAAAAATTTTGGAAAGGTGAATTTGGAAATGATTATATTTCAAGAAATAATAATAAAAGGCTTATTGCATCCAGTATATCGCTTTTTTCAAATGCATTAAAATCAACAAGCACGTGTGTTCAATCTGCTATAGAGTTCGGGTGTAATATTGGAATAAATCTTTCGGCTTTACATGAATTATTGCCTGATTCAAATTTGTCAGGAGTAGAAATTAATCCTGATGCGGCATCTATTGCACGTAATAATACAAATGCAGAAATATTTGAAAGTTCAATTTTAGATATTGATATAAATAAGACGTATGACTTGACTTTCACTAAAGGAGTTTTGATTCATATAAACCCAAATCATCTTGTCGATGTTTATAAAAAATTATACAATTATTCAGATAAATATATTTTAGTTGCAGAGTATTATAATCCGTCTCCGGTTTCTATTGATTATAGAGGGCATGAAGAACGTCTATTTAAACGAGATTTTGCCGGTGAATTGATGGATATGTATCAGGACTTAATACTTGTTGACTACGGATTTGTATACCATAAAGATACAACATTTCCTCAAGATGATATAAGTTGGTTTTTGATGAGTAAGCGTTTATCGTGATTCCGTACGGACGTCAAAGTATTTCTGACGATGATATAAAAGCTGTTGTTGATGTATTAAAATCAGATTATCTTACACAAGGTCCTGTAGTACCAGAATTTGAAAAAAGCATCTGCAAATATACAGGTGCATCCTATGCAGTGGCAGTTAATAGCGGAACATCAGCTTTGCATATTGCATGTCTTTCTCTTGGATTGGGAAAGGGTGATTGGCTTTGGACATCTTCAATTAGTTTTGTAGCTTCTGCAAATTGTGGAATATATTGCGGTGCCAGGGTTGATTTCATTGATATAGATCCAATAACATGGAACATCAGTATAGATAAGTTAAAACACAAACTTATTTATGCAAAAACACACAATAAGCTCCCGAAAATTATAGTCGTTGTGCATTTATCTGGCCTTCCATGTGATTTGGCGGAGATATATAAATTATCAAAAGAATATGGTTTTTATGTCATAGAAGATGCTTGTCATGCCATAGGTAGTAGATATAATAATAATAATATTGGTAGTTGTAAATATAGTGATATTACAGTTTTCAGTTTTCATCCGGTGAAGGTCATGACCACTGGAGAAGGCGGCATGGCAACTACCAATATTATTAATTTAGCAAATAAAATGAGAATTTTAAGGACTCATGGAATTACTAGAGACCCAGACCTTATGACACATGATCCAGATGGTGAGTGGTACTACCAACAGATTGATTTGGGTTTTAATTACCGCATGACTGATATCGCGGCCGCATTGGGAATTAGCCAGCTTTTACGTTTAGATAGTAATATTAAGAAGCGTCATGAAATAGTTAGATTTTACAATAAAGCATTATCATCACTTCTATTGATGCTACCATATTCCGATGTATCCAGGTATTCAAGTTGTCATTTATATATTGTACGTATAAAGAATAAGAAAAAACTATACAGTGAAATATTTGAGTTACTTACAAATTTTGGTATTGGTGTAAATAAGCACTATATACCAATTCATACTCAGCCTTTTTATAAAAATTTTGGCTTTAAGTCTGGAGATTTTCCAGAATCAGAGTCTTATTATAGAGAAGCTATTAGTTTGCCAATTTTTCCTGATTTAACAAAAAAAGAACAAGAATCAGTTATTTCAGCGGTTAGTAAGGCGCTAGAATGAATATAGCCATAATACCGGCAAGAGGAGGGAGTAAGAGAATACCCAAAAAAAATATAAAATATTTTTATGGTAAGCCTATTATTGCATGGTCAATTGAGGCGGCTATAAAATCCAAAATTTTTGATAAAGTGGTGGTTTCAACAGATGATGAGGAAATTGCATGTTTATCCAAAAAATTCGGAGCCGAGATACCATTTATTAGGCCGGATTATATTTCGGATGACATGACTGGTACTAATGCTGTTGTTAGGCACGCTTTAGAGTGGTTTTTAAATAATGGACATACGGTTGATTATGCATGTTGTATATATGCAACATCACCATTTGTGCAGATAGAATATATTTTAAAAGGCTACAAAGAGCTGATAGAGTCAGATAGTTCTTTTGCTTTTTCAGTTGCCAAATATCCTGCCCCTATTCAGAAATCTATGCGTATTGATAATAGTGGCCGTATTGAGGCATTGTGGCCTAAAAACATATCTAAACGTTCGCAAGATCTTGAGAGTTTGTATCATGATGCTGGACAGTTTTATTGGGGGAAACCAGAAGCTTTTATAGATAATTTAGAAATGTTTTCTAAATTATCTATACCAGTCGTTATACCAAAATACCTTGTGCAAGATATAGATGATATTGAAGACTGGAAAAGAGCTGAAGTAATGTTTAAAGCGTTATTATCTATGGGTGAGGTTGATTGAACATAGTAATTAGAGCAGATGCTTCAATTAAGATAGGTGGCGGACATATTATGCGATGTATTTCATTAGCAACTTATCTTAAGAATTATGTCAATAATATTTATTTCATAAGTAGCAATAGCGACAACAACCTTAAAGATTACGTGTTAAATTGTGGATTTGAATTTTATGAAATTCAACATTTTGATGTAGATAGTACAAAAAAATATAATTTTCAAAAAAATGATGCTGACCAATCTATACCAATATTAGAAAAAATAAAAAAAATTGACTGGGTTATAGTTGATCATTATCAATTAGATGTTATATGGGAAACTCGCATACGTCCGTATACTTCAAAAATAATGGTTATTGATGATCTGGCAAATCGTTTCCATGATTGTGATTTATTGCTTGATCAGAATTGGTTCAACAATATGAATAACAGGTATAACAATTTAATGGGTAAGGCTGTATGTTTATTTGGGCCAAAATATGCATTACTTCGTAATGAGTTTCTTAAAGCGCGTAAGTTACAAAAAACTCGTGAGGGAAGTGTAAATAGAATACTTATTTTTTTTGGAAGCGGAGATCCTGAAAATTTTACAGGGAAGTTGTTAGAATTATTATCAATATCAGAGTTTAAGAACATATATGTAGACGTGGTAGTGGGCAGTATGAATCCAAATATAAAAAAAATTTATAAACAAGTTTATTCCAGACAAAACACTTCTTTGCATGTACAAACAAGAAATATGGCCCAAATTATTTCCAAAGTAGATTTGGCATTATGCGCTGGAGGATCCACGACATGGGAAAGAATGTGCCTTGGATTGCCATCAATGGTATGGACACTGGCAGAAAATCAACGTGAATTTACAAAAGATTTAGATTCATCTGGTTTTCTAGTATGGATGGGAGATGCTAGTAATTTTTCTATTTCAAAGTCGAAGTTAAAGTTAAGAAGAATTGTACTTTCTTCTAATAGTAATTCTCTTATGTCCAAGAAGTGCAGGAAATTAGTTGATGGAAATGGGGTTGAGAGAGTGGGTCAAAAGATACTAGAGTTGTCAACATGAACTATAAAATTTGCATATTATCAGATTCTGATTCATGGATAAATTTAAGTATCGTTGATTTAGTTGATTATTGGATAAAGCATGGATTTCAGGTTAAATTAGTTCATAAACAGGAGGATATACTAGCTGGAGATTTTTGTTTTATATTGGGTTGTACACAGATATTGAAAGAAAGTACATTAAAGAAAAATAAACATAATTTAGTAGTGCATGAAAGCAAATTACCCCATGGAAAGGGTTGGTCGCCATTGAGTTGGCAAATCCTTGAAGGTAAAAATATTATAACAATATCTTTATTTGAGGCTGAGATGAGTGTTGATAGCGGAGTTATTTATATACAAGAAGATATGAGGTTTGAAGGCCATGAACTTGTTTATGAATTACGAAAAATCCAATTAACACATACAATTAATTTATGCAAACAATTTGTTAGTAATTATCCGGCAGTTGTGCAAAATCCTATAAAACAAAGAGGCAGGGAAACTTTTTATCCAAAACGCACCCCTGCTGATAGTATTCTAGATATTAATTCTAGTATTCTTAATCAATTTAATTTATTAAGAATTGTTGATAATAAAAAATACCCCGCTTATTTTGAGATTAATGGGTGCCGTTATAAAATTAGAATTGATAAGGTTGAAATTAATATATGAATATTTTGTTTACTGGGGGAGGTGGAGCTGGATCTGAAGCTATTTATCGTTTGCTGAGTACAAAGCATAAACTTTACTTTTCGGATGCGAATGTTAGTAATATTAATCCAATAATACCATCTGAAAACCGTTATTCCATCCCTATGGCAAGTGATAGAAATTTTGTAAGCGATGTTGTTAAGTTATCAACAAAATTGTCAATAGACTTACTTGTGCCAACAGTTGACGAAGAGCTCTACTCACTAAGCCAACTAAATTCGGTTAATGTAATGACCCCGGATACTAAGTATATTTCTATTATGTTGGATAAATTTTCTTGTTCTAAAAAGCTCCTAGAGTTAGGACTTGATGTACCAGAGACAATCCTTATAAAGAATTATAATTCAGATAATTGGACTCATTTTCCTTGTATCGTAAAACCTAAAAAAGGTAGAGGCTCCAGAGATGTATACATTATTCAATCTCAAGATCAAATAGAGGCGTATTTAAAAATAACCGGACTTAAGGGGCATAATGCGGTATTACAAGAAAAGATAATTGGTCAGGAATATACTGTATTAATGTCATCTAATGCAAATGAAGACCTTTGTGCAATCGTACCTGTTAAGGTTGAATGCAAGCGGGGGATTACTATTAATGCTATAACTGAATATAATAATTCCATTATTAAAGCATGCCAAGATATTCACAGTAGGATTCCTACAAAGGGTTGTTATAATATTCAGCTTATTCTTGATGAAAATGGAAGAGTGTTCCCCTTTGAGATAAATCCACGCATTTCTACAACTTTTTGTATGAGTTTGGCGTCAGGGGTAGATCCTATAGATGTTTATACCAATAATCTAAAAACACATGATTTGCTTCCATTTAAAACAGGTGTAAAGTTAAACCGTTATTGGTCTAACATTCTTAAATAGAATTTTATATTTATTTTATTATGTCAAAAGAGTTTTATATAGGAAAAAGTCTAGTAGGTGGAAAAAACCCATGTTTTGTGATAGCAGAAATAGGGTCAAATCATAATAACGATTATGATATGGCATTAAGGTTAATTGATAAAGCCGCTGAAGCTGGGGTAGATGCTGTTAAGTTTCAGACATTTAGGGCTTCTAGCCACTATTCAAAGAATACACCTAATTTTGAATATTTAAAAGACTCCGATACTTATAAGTTAATTGAAAGTTTGGAGATAAATAGAGATTGGCATTTACCTCTTAAAGAGTATTGTGATAGCGTTGGTATTGTGTTTCTTTCGTCTCCATGTGACAGTGATGCCATAGACGAACTAGATCAGATAGGGGTAGCGGCATTTAAGTTGGCATCATTTGATTTGCCTGATATTTCATTGATTAAAAAAATGGCAAAAAAAAGGCGTCCAATTATTTTGTCAACAGGTATGGCAAACTTAATGGATATACAAAGGGCAATAAATATTTCTCATAGTGTCGGCAATGATGAGATTGCTTTATTACAGTGCACTTCTCTATATCCTGCACCAGTTGAATTGAGTAATTTATATGCAATGAAAACTATGAAACAAGCTTTTGGTGTGGTTACGGGATACTCCGACCATACAATGGGAGAGCATGTCTGTATTGCTGCTGCCGCATTAGGAGCATCTATCATAGAAAAGCATTTTACTTTAGATAGAGGCATGAAAGGTCCAGATCATAAGTTTGCAATTGAACCAAAAGAATTAAAAAATATGGTCAGACATATAAGAGATGTTGAGTCATCCATAAGTGATGGTGTGAAGAATGGACCTAGACCTGAAGAAAAAGATATGTTTGAAAAGGGCAGAAGGAGTATGCATGCAGCATGTGACATTAAAAAAGGAGAAAAAATTACCAAAGATATGCTGACTGTAAAGAGACCAGGTTTTGGGTTGCCACCATATCTAGAAAAGCATTTGATTAATAGAGTTGCCAGACGGAAAATTGCCAAAGATGAATGGATTACCTGGGAAATGATTTAGTGAGTTTACCAATACTGGTTACTGGAGCATCAGGATATTTGGGTAGCTGTATAGTCAAACAACTAACATTAAAAAAAACAAGAGTTGTTTCTGTTGCTAGTAAGAGAGTTAAAGAAGGTATAGAAGTTTGTGATTTAACTTCTCAAAGAGAGATTATAAAATTATTACAAAAGGTAAAACCAAAAAGTATTATTCACTGCGCTGCAGCAGTACCTAAAGAATTAAATGGAAGTATAAATGGCTATCAAGACGCTAACGCAGCAGCAGAAAGTCTTAATATGGCGTTAAATTTAGCAGAAATAGCACGTTGCCCAATAGTGTTTGTATCATCTATGGCAATTTACGATAATGGAGAGTCACTAAAAAATCCTGTACAAGAAGAGGATGTGGAGCTAGCTCCTGCCCCTAGTAGTCATTATGCAATTGGAAAGCATACAGCCGAGATAAAAATGGCAGAATTAACTAATTACGGTTTAATTTGTTTAAGACTTCCAGGGCTATTTGGAAAACCTAGAACATCCGGGATTTTATATAATGCAGCCCGTGCTTTTATCTTAGGAAAAGAGTTTAAAATTTTAAACACCCCATTATGGGCAGCAATGCATGTTGATGATGCTGCTAGTGTTTGTATAAAAGCAGCAGAGATGCATGAATTTCCAAAATCTGACATTGTTAATATTGGTTATGACGAGAAGTTTAATATTGTTAACGCTGTAAATATGGTGTCAAAAATTTGCGGTTTTTACTGGAAAGGTGGACTTATTGAGGCACCAAGCTTTCAGATGGATCTTGAAAAAAGTAAAAAATATATATTGTACCAAAATAATACCCTTAAAGATAGATTAATAAGTTTTGTTGAAGATGTTAAGACGGATTTAAATTTTAAAAATGGAAGCTAAATTAGCAGAGATAGTTACTACTGTAGGAGTAGGACTTGTTAAAAAAAAAGAGCTACTTGCTAAAGGTGGGAGGTGGAAAGGGGAGCAGCTAAAAACTGAGGCTGATTTGTTTGCACATAAAATGTTAACAATCCTGTTAAACAAGATAAACAAACTGCCAATTATTAGTGAAGAAGGTATTTTGACAAATTTAAATCCCCGTCCTGACAAATACTGGCTTATTGATCCATTAGATGGCACTAGAAGTTATGTTGATGGATATAAAGGATGGGTAACACAAGTATCGTTGATTGAGTATAGCAAAGTTATTTATGCAGCAATATACGCACCTGAATTAGATTTGTTGTATTTAGCAAATAGAAATCATGGATCATACTTAAATGGTAAGAAATTGAAAGTAAATAATGATATTCCGAATGGCGTTACTTTAATAGATAATTATCCCAACCCAAGAGGCATTGCAAAAAAGATTATGACAGAAGTACCCTGTAATAAATATATTGAAAGCGGAAGCATTTCACTTAAGATATGTAGAATAGCTGATGGAACATCTGACCTTTTTGTAAAAGATGTAATTGTGCGAGACTGGGATGTGGCAGCTCCAATGTTAGTTTTGGAGGAAGCTGGAGGGGTGCTAAAAAAAGGAAATGGATCTGAGTTTTTATTGGATGGTCAATTTGATAAGGTTGGCCTAATTGCATCAAACTCAAAAATTATTAACAATATTGCCAAAGGTATATTAGATTTATAATTACCAATTTTAACGAAAAAATTATATATTGAAATTTTATAAGTAATAAAATCATAAAATTCTTTACTATAAATGGAGTATAGATGTCAAACAAAACTGTATTAATATGTGCAGCCCATGCAGATGATGAGGCTATTGGTTGTTCGGGGACAATAGCAAAGCATGTTGAAAATGGAGACAAGGTTCATGTAGTTTTCATGACAAATGGTGTTGATTCACGTAGTAAATTTTCTTCCGGTGCTATTAACAATCGGCATAAAATATCATTAAAGGTTGCGGATATTTTAGGAATTTCATCTGTACAAAATTTAGACTTCCCTGACAATATGATGGATTCAATTCCGTTATTGCATGTTGTTAGGGTAATTGAAAATTTAATTGATAAATTAAAACCAGAAATAGTTTATACTCACCATTTGGGTGATTTGAATATAGATCATAAAATAACACACAAAGCTGTTTTGACTGCATGCAGACCACAACCTGGGTTTTGTGTTAGAGAGATTTATTCTTTTGAAGTTTTGTCTAGTACAGAATGGCAGACTCCCGGGTATTCATCATTTGAACCAAATTTCTTTATAGATATTAGTAGTTGGATAGAAAAAAAACGTAAAGTTTTATGTATTTATGTCGATGAGATGCACAAACCACCACACAGTAGAAATATTGATAATATAATTCGTTTAAATAGATTAAGAGGGAATTCTGTAGGAGTGGATTATGCCGAAGCATTTTCATTAATTAGAAAGATAAAAATATGATTTATATATTGTTATAAGTATATAAATCCATGATATCTAAAAATAGAAAATAGTGCTAAATTCATTAACTACTTTATTGTGAAAAAAGATAAAAGCTTAAAACATTTTATTATTTTTATAAATTCATATAATGACTTTGACAATATACTACCCTTTATTGATTATGTTTTATTAAATAATTTACCAAAAGTCACACTTTATAAAACAAACGATAGTGATTTAAATGGATGTAAAGACCACTTATACTATCTTGAACATGCTTATAATTTAATTCCGTCGTATTATGATGAGAATTTTAGCAAGTATTATAATTTTTCGGTCATCTTATATAGAAAATATAGGAATTTTGCTAGAAGGGCAAAACATAGTTCAATGCTTATTCCAACTTTGTTCATATTGCCATGGTTTAAAACATTTATTTCTTTTTTTACTAAAATACAAGTCACTAAAAATAAGAAAAATCTAACTGCCGATATAATACTTTTTGACTTTGGTAAAGAGCTTGGATTTTATGGATCTAATATTGGTAATTTCCAATCACCAAGAGATAATTCTACTTTACGTTGGACAGTTGATGAATTAAAAGATTTTATTTTTATTAATGAAATTTATAGTACTTTGTATGTAAAAAATCCGGAGTTTGATACACAAGATATTTTGGATTTATTAAAATTAAAACCCAGCCTAATAAAAATAAATCAAGATATTCTACGCAATGAGGGAATGATAAAAAGTCTAAAAAAAGATAAAAGATTTCTAGACTTTTTAAGCTAGTTATAATGTTTAGATATTTTTAATTCTAATATTTATTAATTATGTTGTGGAAAAAAAGACTAAATAAATATGGATTGCCAGATAAGATATTACTGTTGCTCTTATCATTATCGTTATTATCAACATTTGCAGAGCTGGCTGGTTTAGGAATGTTCTTGCCTGTATTTGAAATTTTAAAAGATGGTGATTTTTTAAATGCTGGGCCAAAAGACGGGATTATTGCATATCTTTTTATATTCTTTGACTTCTTGAACATTAAACCCTCTTTGGAGTCTTTGTTGATTTTTACTTTTTTGTTATTTTCAATAAGTAAGTTACTTCTATATTTGGTTGGTTATACAAATGCATTTTATTTAGGAGTGTTAACTAAGACAGCCAGAGATAATTTATTAAAGTCCTACTTAAATTGTGACTCTGCATATTATGATGAGGTTGGTATTGGGAGCTTTATCAATCGATCGACCGTTGAATTACCTTCAGCTATTAGCGGTATTATGGTGCCAATTAAATTTATTGTTTTATCTATAACAGCTTTAGGGTCTTTTGTATTATTATTATTTATCTCATATAAATTAACATTATTAAGTGTTTTTATTGTGATTATTTCATTAGTGTATCCGTACAGATGGGTAAAAGCCACAACAGGGGCTGGTAAAAAGAATTCACGATATAATTCAGTTCTTACGTCTTTTTTATTGGACAGATTGAGGTCTCCAAGACTGGTTAGATTAACAGGAACATCTAACTCTGAAGGTAATGCGTATAGTGAAATTACTGAAAAACAAAGAAAGCTTACTTTGGCGATTCATTTATTGAAAGCTAGAGTTGATCTTATTTTGGAGCCTGCAGTGGTTGGGGCGAGTCTTATGATGCTTTATGTAGCACTCAGTTTACTTAAACTGGAATTCTCAATGATTATGCTTTACTTGATTATCATGATCAGGCTTGTGCCAATAATTAGAGGTTTGGTTAATCAGAAGCAATCCATGAATAGATGTGAGGGCCCAATAGAGTCAATGAATTCTGTATTGCAAGACATGGAAGAAAGTATAAAAACATTTCGGGAATATAGTTCTAATAATTTATCACACAAGATTGTAGAATTGGATAGTATTCAACTAGAAGAAGTATCTTTTACTTATAAGAATAAAATCAAGCCAGCATTGGAGAGTATTAACTTAAGATTCAACAACTCTACATTGAATGCCATTGTTGGGCCGTCTGGAGGTGGTAAGTCCACATTAATTGATATTATTTCAGGGTACAGAAAACAGACAGAAGGTTCTGTTGTTATTAACGGTAAAGACAACAATGCTTCGTTATTAGACGTCTCTTTTGTTCCTCAAGAACCGCAAATATTTGATGGAACTGTAAGGTCACATATTTTATATGGAGAAAGCAGCTATGATGATAGCGTTCTTATTACAGCAGCAAAATTATCTGGCGCTTATGAGTTCATCAATAATTTACCAGATAAGTTTGATACAAAATTAAAAGAGAACGCATCTAATCTTTCAGGCGGACAAAAACAAAGGCTGGATTTAGCCAGAGCCTTGGCTAAAGACTCACAGTTGTTGATTTTAGACGAACCTACTGGTAATTTGGACATGTTATCTGAGCGCAGTTTTATGAAAACAATTGATAATATTAGAAACGAAACAAATAAAATTATTGTCATAATTGCCCATCGTTTAAATACTATTAAAAACGCTGATCAAATTATAGTTTTAGAGGACGGCGTGATTACTGGAATTGGCGAGCACTCAGAGTTGCTTGTTGAAAATTTATGGTACAAAGATAGCATTAGTGAAAGAGACTTACAGTAATGAGAGAAAATAAGGAAAAGTGTGAAATTTGTAACTCTAATAGTTGGAATGAGGTTTATCGTGGCCAAATTAATGGTGGTGCATGAGGAAAATGTCTTAATAGCAGCAACACTAATAGAAGAAATACTTAAAGAGTTAAATATAAAACATCTTTTCTATAAGATTTATGGATCTCCTACAACTAAAAAAAGACGCTATAAATTTAGAGTTAAGAGTTTAAATATTAGATCAGACAGAGCTATAATGTTCGGTTATTCCAATAGTGGTTACATGGCAGAAAGACATAATAATGTGATGTTTTTCTTAAGACGAACTGAGCTAAATAAAGATTTACAAAGTATATGTTAAGACG
>Ga0209151_1001367_pt1 | contig 14819 bp, 10 predicted proteins | sample SaaInlV_DNA_165m_FD_184688 | JGI IMG/M metagenome (GOLD analysis project Ga0209151, IMG submission 184688) | Marine microbial communities from expanding oxygen minimum zones in the Saanich Inlet - SI075_LV_DNA_165m (SPAdes) (version 2) | ecosystem: Environmental > Aquatic > Marine > Unclassified...
CAGGGTCCCTTGTAGGATCAATATATAAGCCATATCTACTCAAACATAGGGGGCCTTTGTATTTTAATACTGGTATATAGTCATCCTCAAATGATCCTATAAGTCGAGACAATCCCCAAAAGCTTTCCTTAATACTATGTTTATTTACATTCTCAAGATTGTCAGTATTGTAATGGTATTCACGATGCATAGCCCTCCCTACTCCAATAGTGGGAATGCCAAAACCTGGGCCATTATAAAATGTTTCATCATTTCCCCATAGTTGCCTATAATCCTTGGAAACACAGGATGGAAAATGACTAGTAAAAATATTTTTCACACTATAATCCATGATGCTATCACCATGCATACTATTCTGGTAACCAATAGGTTCATCAGTTGTTAACATATCTAAATATATACCAAAGCTTAAGTTGTCAATATCTAATTGAGGAGCAGACGTAAGCCAACCAAGTGCACCGAAGTACTCAGGGCCAAAGATAAAACGATATGAATATTTTAGGTCATTTCTACCTTTGAGCCAGTTATAAATTTCAACAGCAATAGCTATACACCCCAGCCCATCACTTACGAGGCCCGGATGGCATGTATGTGCCATAATAAAAATAGTTTCTTTATGTTTTCCAGGTAAAAAGGCATCGACAACCTTAAGGGTGTTGTTAGTATCTAAATCAGTGTCTATTTCAACTATATACCTTTCATCCTTCATACCTTTTACAATATTATAAGGAATACTAAACCCCCACTCTCTTACGCCCGATCTATAACCATTTCTATACTCATATGTAAATTCACATGGGCGATTTTTATCTGTCGAAACATGTTTATTAATTAAAGTATCTCTATCAATTTCACCAGAAAAAGACACAGAATGAGTCCAAAGATGCAGAGGATTGTCATCAAAATCTACCACTACCTCACCACTCATTGTTTTTAGCCTGCCATTACGAACATGCCAATTATTAGGGATAAGCCAGCTAAGACTCTCAGCTCCTGCAGTGGCCTCATAGACTTTAGCATTTAATTCGTGCTGTAAACATTTTACTAACTTATCCGTATCAGTATTAACAGCCGAACGATTTAACATATAGTAATCACCAATAAGAGTCATCACTCGATCAATATTGATATCTAGGTCTTCTGGATATGGGTATTTAAATGTCGATCTAGCGCTCATAAATAATTCCTTTTTAAATTTTCTCGCATCATTTGAAAAGTTTCGCTCCAAAGGCCAAGTTTTATTGCAATCTTTTTATCAATTTCTTTATCAGATGTTAGTGCACTTAACCTAACTCGTTCTAATGAAAGTTCTTTAACTAATGATTGTTCACTTTGATCGACAAAAGGCCGTAGCCAATTTGCAATATCAGCTTGCTTCACTTCCGGGGGATTAAAGATAATATCATCTGAAAGAAAGAATTGATTTTGTTCTGTTTGATATCCAAATAATGACATTTCACCGCAACACATAGACTCAATCATAGAAATCTGTCTATCGGACAAAACATCTTTCCATTTGTTTATACTTTCCATATTAAAGCCCAATATAGAATCTTTATGTGAAGAATTTTGCAACCATTGTTGATTATTTCCATCTAAATATGTACTAGGGTTGTACATATTCTCATGAGGCTCAATTTCTAAAAAGTCACATACTTTATTAATGTAAACATCCGGCTGTGATATTAAATCTTCATAACGTAATATAAAAACATTTTCCCCATACTTAGAAAACTTTTGCTGATAGAGTGCTGCAGAACAAGCCTTTCGCCATTGTCTTAAAAGAAAAATCATTGGATATGGTGCTGAAGTAACAAGATTAGATGCGCAAACTGCTCTCGGATCCCTAATTATATGCACAACCTTAGAGTTAGGAATATCTCGCACTATATGAGTCCCAAATTCGTTAGTCCATACTTCCTTAAAGCCAACAAGTTTTGTCTTATCATCTCCATACGCTTGTTTAATCAGATCAATACCATTAACTAAAGTCTCTTTGAAAGTACTCCCAGGCAACTGATTAAAATATGGGAACAAAAGAGGGGAGTATGGTTTCGAAAAATTAGCCATCTTATCCAATAAAGCAACCCAATCAACATTTTCACAACTCATTTCAAAAGATTCAGTTTGCAGGTCGTGGAAAAAAGAAGTTTTAGAATCATAATAATAGTAATCATCATGTGGAGATTCTGATTCAAGTACAAAATCCTTTAAATTATGAATACTAGCAGCATACTGATTTCTAAATTCCTTGAATAACGGCGCATATGGATCAGATGCACAAGCAATTTCAGGGTGTGATTGAAACATTCTAGATACAAGCGTTGTTCCTGATCGAAACATACCTGTTATAAAAAAAGAATTCATATATTTAAGGCTACTCAATAATTATATAAGATGGTAATGGTGTAATAGGAGACCTAACAATTTTATAGTTTGATATACCTAATACTTCGTCAAAAGCTATAGTCTCCCCAGGAAATTCCGAAAAGTTTAGCTCATCAAAACCAATAATACTGCCCTTTCCTAATCTACCTTTGAGAAGCTCCAAACACCTTTTTGTTGGTTCGTAAATATCAAAATCAAAATAAGCCAATGCTACAATTGTTTCAGGATGTTGTTGTAAATATTGCTCTAAAGTTTTCGACGCATCGCCTTTTACAAGTTCATATTTTTTTAAATGAGAAATAGGCGATTCTTTTTCATGATAGTTTAGAATTTGACTTAAATATTCTTCATATTTATCGGTTACAGCATAAGACCCAACAGTTGCCACTTTGGAGTTACCGTCCTTCTTGTCGACCGAAGGAAATCCGTTAAAAGTATCAAATCCAACAACCTTTCTTGTGTGATTAAATGGCTCATACATCCCTCTAAAATTTTGAAATAAGGATAAATTTTGCCCCCACCTTACTCCAAACTCCATTACTATGCCATTAACATCCAATATCTTTTGATACATATTATGCATAAAGATAATTCTTGATAAATTTTGTCGATTTATAAATAAGCCTAAATTATTCAATGCCTCCTCCTGGGCAATCGGAGATTGTGCATACAGATTATAAAAATCCTTTTGAAGGGTTATTTCATCTTGATTTGATTTACTTTTATCACTTTTTATTTGAACCATCTTTATCCTTATTTAATTTATAAAATTAAGGTCGTAGAGTATAAAAAATTATATTCTACTTATACTAAATTCTATATTGTCTTAGTTTCATTCAATATGTTAATTTTTTTATCTAAAAAAACTATTGTAAACTCCCTCTTAAACACTTAATTACCTTATCTTGCTGATTTTCTGTCATTTTAGCGAACAAAGGAATACTCACTGCTCTATTGTAATAATCCTCTGAAACAGGAAAGTCAGCTGATTTAAAGCCTAAAGACTTATAATAAGGCTGCATGTGTATTGGAATATAATGCACACTTACACCGACGCCACCCTCCCTAAGTTTTTTAAAAATTTCACCTCTATTGTCAACTTTAATGGGGTATAGGTGCATTGCTGATGAGCTATCTTCAAACTGACTGGGTTTAACTAATGCCATGCCGTCTAACAACTTATCATACCTTTCTCCAAGAGCATTGCGCCTTATAACAAAATCATCAAGCCTTTGTATTTGGCTAATGCCTAGAGCCGCCTGCAGTTCTGTCATACGATAATTAAAACCTAAATCAATTTGCTGATAATACCATTCTCCCTCCGACTCTTTATTCATTAAACTTGGGTTTCGAGTAATGCCATGACTTCTCAACATCTGCATTTTTTCAGATAATTCTCGTGAATTTGTTGTTGCAAGGCCACCTTCTGCCGTTGTTATGATTTTCACTGGATGGAAGCTAAACACAGTAATATCTGAATACTGACAACCTCCCACAGGTTTATCTAAATACTTACCACCGATAGCATGTGAGGCATCCTCAATAATACTAAATCCATACTCTTTGCCCAGAGAATAGATTTTTTTCATATCACATGACTGCCCTGCAAAATGTACGGGAATCACAATTTTTGGAAGTTTGTTGTCTTTCTTTGCTTGGATAAGCTTTTTTTCTAACTCTACAACCGACATGTTGTATGTTTTTTCATCGATATCAACAAAATCAACCTTTGCACCACAATATAATCCACAGTTAGCAGAGGCGACAAACGAATTTGGACTAGTCCAAAAATAATCCCCTTTACCAAGGGATAGAGCCAAACAAGCAATATGAAGAGCGGATGTTGCACTATTAACTGCCACTCCATGTTGAGAGCCACAATAATTAGAAACCGCTTCTTCAAACAAAGGAACTTGCGGGCCTTGGGTTAGAAAATCTGACTGCAGGACGCCAACAACTGAATCAATATCAGACTGGTTAATGTCTTGCTTGCCATAAGGAATCACGCTTAGATGCCTCCTATCTTATTACGATTTTTTTCAATCCAATCCTGCAATGTTTTAATCTCCATCCATTCTTTATTGCTATCAGAAGTGTACATAAAGTCTGGATTAACTTTAACGCCGTCTCCGATTCTTTCTGGATCTTTAGCCCATTCATTAATAGATGGCAAGATTTTGTAATGGTCAGAATATTCATAGGTATAGAGCGCATCTTCTGGTCCAATCATTTGCTCATGTAGTTTTTCACCAGGGCGAATACCGATCTCCTCTTGTTTAGCATTTTTGTCAATCGCTAACGCCACATCAGTAACCTTCATAGAAGGGATCTTCTTAACGTAAATCTCACCACCCTTCATGTCATCAAAGGCATGCCAAACAAGCTCTACGCCTTCTTCTAGTGAGATCATAAAGCGAGTCATTTTGTTATCTGTGATTGGTAATACACCGTCTTTTGCAATCGATATAAAGAATGGAATAACAGAGCCACGAGAGCCCATAACATTACCATATCTCACCACTGAGAAGCTTGTGTCGTGACTCCCGCTGTATGAGTTGCCAGACACAAACAGCCTGTCGGAGGTCAGCTTAGTGGCCCCATATAGGTTAGCGGGACTACTGGCTTTATCAGTAGACAAAGCCACTATTCGCTTAACACCTTTATCGATACAGGCATCAATAAGATTCATAGCGCCAACTACATTAGTCTTAACACACTCAAATGGATCATATTCAGCGGTAGGAACAATTTTTGTTGCAGCCGCATGAACTACATAGTCAATGCCGTCTAGCGCTCTATATAGTCTATCTTTATCACGTACATCACCTATCAAAAAACGAACCCTAGGGTCATCCTTAAACAGTTTTGCCATTTCCCACTGCTTCATTTCGTCGCGTGAAAAAACAACTAATCTTTTTGGGTTGTACTTTTTCAAGGTCATTGGTATAAACGTATGACCAAATGACCCTGTTCCGCCAGTAATCAGAATTGAAGAGTTAGTTAACATGTATTTTTCCTATATATTTTCTTTCAGAATAATTTCATTGTAAGTTCCAACGGACTTTATGTTGCCACCTTCAAGTTCAATAATTTTATCGCAATTTTTTAATGTGGTTAACCTATGTGCAATCATTAGGACGGTTAAGTTATTTTTTAATTCATTTATGGTATTTATAACTTCAGATTCTGTTTCATTATCCAATGCGCTGGTTGCCTCATCAAATATAATTACATCTGCCTCTTTGTACAGCGCCCGTGCAATACCTATGCGTTGACGCTGGCCACCAGATAACTTTACACCTCTTTCACCGACTTTTGTTTGATACTGGTGCTCCATTCCTTTAACAAGTTTAGATATTTGCGCCTGTTTAGCCGCCCTCTTAACTCTATCAAAATCAATCTCCTCTTCAGTGCACCCGAATGCAATATTTTCTGCAATAGTGCCATCTGAAAGAAATACGGACTGTGGCACGTGTGCAATATGCTTTTGCCATAAATGTAAATTATTGGCATCAACCAAAGTCTCATCAACAAAAATAGACCCACTCGTTGGGGATAATAAACCCATTATAATATCAAATAGGGTGCTTTTTCCACTACCAGTTTGGCCGATAAATCCAACACTTGAGCCTTTAATTATTTCTAAATCAATATCGTTCAAAATCCATGGCGTCTTATTTGTGTAACGAAAAGAAACACCTTTTAAACTAATTTTCTTATTAAGAATAATTGGAACTAAGGTGGAGTCATCTGTCCTATTAGGGAAAGGCTGCTCTAGTAATTTTAAAACATCTCTAAAGGATGCCTGTGATCCCCTTATTGTGCTAATTGACCCGTACGCTTGCTGCAATGCTGGTAGCATCCTCTGGGCACCCAAAGCAAGGGCACCAAGTATCGGCATAGCTGTGCTAATGCCGCCATCTGCAAGAGTTAGAAAGTAAGCTAATCCTGCAATTAATATCATTCCAAGCGCCTCCATTACAAAACGAGGGCTACCAGTGATGAATGAATTGTTGCCTTGTGCGTATCGCAAGGGTAAGTCTGACTTTCTATACATATCACAGTAAAACTTTTGATTCCCATCAAGTAGTACGTCACGAATTCCGCCAAGACCTTCTTGTAATGATTGAACAACTTTTGTTGACTCATCTGCTATGCATTGACTATTAAAATTTAAACGTTGACGTGATTTAATAATAATAAGCCAATAAAGTGTGCCAAATCCAACTGAGGAGACAAGTGCGGCAAATACATTAATTGAGAATAGCGCAATTAATATACTAACAAACAAAACAATGGAGCTAATAAATAGCAATACAGGTGAAATAATCCCTCCAATTACATCGTCAGTTTTTCTTATGATGCTGTTAATTATTTCGCTACTATTTCTAGAGATATGGACATCATAATTTTGATGGAGAGTTCGATTGTAAATTTCAAAACTAATATCTGCACCTGTAGCATAAGACAATCTGGTCATAACATACAGAAGCAGAACCCTTACAGCTCCAGAGAATAGCACTGCACTTATAAAGATAAAGGTCATGGGTAATATAATTTGACTGGCGGTGGTAAGGCCAAGTATTTGAACTAATGGCTGTGCATATTGATGAGTATAAATATAATTTGGATCTGCAATCGCAGCAAGGAATGGTAATACGGCACCCAAACTCAGAACCTCAGCAAACGAGGCGATCAACATCAAAATTAATAAATAGGAAAACTGTTTTTTCCGCCTATTAGAAAAATGACTCCAAAGACTATTAATTAAATAAAAAAAATTTTGCATCAAAAAGTAGAGTTATTATATTTATACATTACTGTTGTACTTTTAACTATTTAATTAAAGCCAATAATGACCAGGGTTTACCATCATACTATACACTCCAACTATCTAAATATATATCTGCGTTTTAATAATGCTGCGAACTTAAGCACATATTAGGCATGACTTTAGCTGGGTATGCAATCTAAACATGCGTACACTTTTTCTCGATCACCATGAATCTTATTAATTGGAAGTTCAACTCCTTTTAGCCATAAATCAACTGTATTCTTTTTAGAGGCGCCATTTATTACCTTAAACACATGGCTTGACTTATTGAGCATCTTACAAGACATGCTAATTCTATTTTTTGGATATTTAGGTGAGTTTTTTTCAACAATAACGTTCTTATCTTTATCATAAATACGATTTGGAAATAATGATGCTGTATGTCCATCCTCCCCCATACCTAATAAAACTACATCAAATTTTTTTATTTCTCTAACAACTTCTTCATAATCAGAAGCGCCTACATCTACGCCCAGCTCTGAATGTATAAAATTTATATTTTTTTTCGGAATTAGGCCACTTCCTAGCCAAATTTTATTAATTAAATAATCATTTCTATTCTTATCTCCTAACGCTAGACAGCGCTCATCTCCTATATAAATATGCCACTTCTTCCAATTAGATTTGGAATCATTTAAAATCCTATAAACGCTAGAAAAGCTAGTTCCTCCGGCTAGAACTATTGTAAATTTATTTGTTGCTATGATTGAATGATTAGCAACATTCAAAATATCGTTAGCTAGCCGCTCTGAAAGAGTATCAATGCCTTTAAAAATTAGCCAGTTATCCTTTAACATTCATTTTTTAAGGATTGATTAAATAGTTGCGCCAGGTGTTTAGATTGAACTCTAAAAATATCTAAAATTTGTCTTCTACAGCTTGTCCCTGTTGCGACTAATATATCTTGAGGGTTAATTTTTTCCATATAAACATCTAAAGAGTTATGAGCTATTTTCTCCGACACTTCCATATGTTTATACCCAAAATCTCCAGCCATACCACAACAACCGCCATTAATAATTTCAAATTGTATTGCTGGAATGAGTTTTATAGCTTTTGTAAGATTCTCTGCTATAGCCAATGACTTTTGATGACAATGCTCATATACCCAAACCTTGGATTGCACTGCACTAAATTTTGGCAGTACGCCCAATGAATCTAACTCTAACAGCAACTCTTCAAATAACAAAACATTGAGCAACTTGCCGTTGAGCAGACTTTTAGCTTCGTCGCGCCAAACTAACACCTCACTAGGCTCAATACCTACAACAAGGTCATTTTTAGCAATACCACTAAGTTGAGAATGCAGTACTTTAAGTTCATTTTTAGCCTCATTAAGCAGGCCGTGAGACACCATAGCCACAATTGAACTTTTGGGGAAAATAACCTGGACATTAACTTCACACCTCTTTAATAAGTTAAGTACGTCTTGGCCAATATTTACATCATAATATTGGGTAAATATATCAGCCACCACCCAAACAGTCGTACCATAACTTTCATCATTAGGCTTACAGCTACTCCACCAATCACTCAACGACTTTTTTTGCAATAAAGGCGGTTGTCTTTCAAACCCAATAAGATTCCTACTAACAAATGAACCCTGTAAAAAGTTAAATACATCTGGAGCCTTAGATCCGATTTTTAAAATACTCCCTAAATTCTTTATATGCCATGATTTAACATAACTACCTATACCCCCAATCTGAAATAAATATTCAGATTTTAACCTTGCCATGTCGATATTTGCTGGGCACTCATTCTTACACGCCTTACAAGATAAACATAAATCTAATGCTTCTTTCAACTTACTACTTTTAAGACCTTTAGCTGGATCTTTTGAAGATAATGCCTTCCTTAATAAATTGGCACGCCCCCTAGTAGAAAACTCTTCGCTCCTAGTTGCTCTATACGATGGGCACATGATACCATCTGTAGATTTTCTACATACTCCTGCTCCATTGCATTTCTCTACAGCGTAGTAAAATGATAGATCATCTTTCCATTCAAAAGCAGTTGTTAACTCTTGTTGACTAACAACAAGACGTAAATTTTCTAATATACCTCTGTCAGATAAGATAACACCAGGATTAAACAAATTATTAGGGTCAAATATACGCTTTAAGTCAACTAAATATTGGTATACAACTTCCCCAAATTGTTCTTTTAAAAATGGAGCTCTAATTCTACCATCTCCATGTTCACCTGATAAGGATCCGTGGTATTTTTTTACAATTTTTGAAACATTCTTCGCAATGCTGTACATTATTTCTTGATCTTTCTTTTTGGACAAATTGAGCTCAGGCCTTATATGAATTAGACCCACTGAAGCATGCCCATAATACACAGCTCTCACATTGTAAGATCGCATCAATGCCTTTATATCTTTATAGTAAGCATACAAGCTGTTTACTGGGACTGCAGCATCCTCAATGACTGCGACTGCTTTTTTAGGTCCAACCTTTCCCATTAATAAACCTAGGCCCGCCTTACGCACCTCCCATACCTTACTTCTATCTTTTTTGTTAATTACTTTTGCACTATAAGCGCCGTTAGAATGTAGCATAGCCAGACATTTTTCCACTTTAGAATTAAGCCCTTTTAAAGAGGAAGAGAAAAATTCAATAATAAGCACTGACTCTGGATTGCCATCAATCCATATTCTGTTTTTCTGTTGCACATTATTATTCTTACTAGCATCTAATGTCGGTTTATCAATATATTCAACAGCAGAGGGATTGAGTTGAACCAAACTCTTTACCAAATTTAACGACTGATCATCTGAAGAAAAATGAGAAACTATTAGTTCCTTATATTTTGGCAGGTTTACCAAATTTAACGTGGCACTAACTATAACACCCAATGTTCCTTCTGATCCACATATAAGTGAAGCTAAATTAAAGTGTTTACCATCTTTATTATACGGTCTATGTTTTCGAATTAATTCGTCAAGCGCATAACCAGTATTTCTTCTAATTAAAGTTTCGTCCGGGTATGCATCTAAGATTACTTTCTGACTGTTATTTAATAAATTAATAACAAATCTATATATATCCCCTTCTAATGTTTGTAAAGATAGTTTGTTGTTCAGCTCTTTTTCAGTTAACTCTTTAAATTCAACTACACTCCCATCTGATAAAATTACTTCTATCGATTTAACATGCTCTCTTGTAGTGCCATAGAATATAGAGTATGACCCACAAGAATTGTTTCCAATCATGCCGCCAATCATTGCCCTATTGGAAGTTGAAGTATCGGGGGCAAATTTTAGGTTATACATCCTAAGGTATAAGTTCAAATCATCTTGAATAACACCTGGCTCTACTACAATTTCTTTTTTATCTTCTCGAAAATTAATAATATTGGTAAGATATTTTGATACATCGACTAATACCCCTTTACCGATTGCCTGGCCACCTATAGAAGTGCCGCCAGCTCTCATAGTAAATGACTGTTTATCTAATAATAGATTACGTATAAATTTAATCAGATCGTCACGATTATTTGGATAGACAATTTTTTCAGATTCTATCTCATAAATCGATGCGTCAGTAGTAATGTTCACAAATAATTTTAAGTCGAAACCTTAACAACAAACCGACTATTCAATAAACTATTTTTACCGTAAGCATGCTTTTCTTTAATATTATTTTTTGTATATTTTATCAAAGTGCAATTTGCTTCATTAACAATTGCATGTGCAGCCCCAGTATCCCATTCCATGGTAGGTCCTAATCTTGGATATATGTCAGCCTCGCCTTCTGCAACTAGACAAATCTTTAAGGAACTACCAATTGGAATTAATTCTTTTTCTTTACTTGTATCTATAGTATCTATAAAGGCTTGCGTCTCATCAGATATATGCGATCGACTCGCAACAATTTTATAGGTGTTACGCTGAACTTCTGTTTTAAGAGGAAGTTTTTTCCCATCTTTAAATGCGCCTTCACCTTGCTTTGCCCAGTAGCACACATCTAGCGCCGGAGCATAGACCACACCAAGCACTGGTGTATCTTTATAAATGAGTGCAATATTGACGGTAAATTCGCCGTTCTTTTTTACAAACTCTTTGGTGCCATCTAGTGGGTCAACCAACCAAAAATATTCCCAATGCTTTCTATCCTCATAAGGAATATCCCTTCCTTCTTCAGATAGGATAGGAAAGTTAACTGTGAGCTGATTTAAGCCAGTTTCAATAATATCATTGGCTTTTTTATCAGCCAGTGTCAATGGTGAATTATCTTGCTTATATTCAACTTCAAAATCTTGTGTATAGACCTGCATAATAGCATCGCCAGCTTCTTTAGCAATAGTGACAATATCTTGAACATCAATCTGATTAAGCATGATTAATTAATAATTTCCTTGGATTTCAAAAAGTCAATCACCTTAGCAGCAGATTCTTCTAACGACTCACTCTCAGTATCTATAACCAGCTCTGGATCGTCAGGTTCTTCATAAGGAGAATCAACACCTGTATAGTTCTTAATTTCTCCAGCGCGTGCGCGCTTGTATAACCCCTTAACATCTCGTGACTCACAAGTCTCTAGACTGGCCTTACAATAGATCTCAATAAAATCACCTTGAGATAACAATTGTCTAACGAGGTTACGGTCTTTTTTAAATGGACTGATGAACGCAGTCATAGCAATAACACCCGCCTCCATCATTAGGTTAGCCGCTTCGCCGATTCTTCTAATGTTCTCTTTACGATCATCATCACTAAAAGTTAAATTCGATGATAGACCATGACGAACATTGTCTCCGTCCAGGACAAAGGTTCTACAATCTAGATTGTGCAATGTTTCTTCAACTGAGTGAGCAAGCGTTGATTTGCCAGAGCCTGATAGGCCGGTAAACCAAATAATTACTGACTTATGGCTATTTAGCTGATTGCGTCTTTCTCGGGTAACGGTTGCGTTGTGGTAGACAGTGTTTGGGGTTTTCATAAAAATTATGTACTGGTATTATTTCTTTTTCTTTGTTTTAGTCCGCAAAACTCTCAATCTTCAATAGTGATTGATAGTCTTTTTTTAATAACGATAATGGCTATTATTAAAAATGAAGTTATTTATAACTTTCATTCTTAACATGCTAATAATTATCACCATCTCGCCACCTTCTATTTATGAAATATTCACGCCATAAACGCTCATTGTACAACGGCTACCGCACTGCAAGTCTTTAAATATTAACTAGCAGTAACAATGTTATTAAGAGGGCTATTTTAGACTAATAATCACGAAAAAAAAGTGTTTGTAAATAGTTTAATTTGATATGTATTTTATTTTGTATAGATTTGGAGTGAAAAACGGAGAGTAATAAATGCCAAGAAGGTCAACGCAGTTGACTCTTCTCTTGGCATTTTAATTTGCTAGCAACTCGTTAGCTAGCTTCTCATCTTCTTTATTCAGAATATCTATATCTGTATCAGTTGTGTCTTTAATGTCTTTCGGTTCACTATTAGTATCAATAATTTGCTTTGTATTTTTAAGTTTTACAATGTTGGCTTGGTTTTTCTGAGAATTTTGCACACCCTCAAACCTAAATCTTAAAAACACTTGATAGCTCGAATTGTCATCATCAACCTTGCCTGGTAAGAAGTAGCTTAAAAATGGAATGGTTTCTTTGTTTGATTTGGAGTTGAGTAAGCTTGATAGATTAAACAGTGGCACTAGCTGACCATCAGTGAGTAAAAACTGAGACTTGAAATCTCTCTTGTCAGTAACGGGCACATCATTTACAAAGCCTTGTAAGAATGAATGTGATTGGTTGAGTTTGATTGATACTGTTTGCCGGTCAACAAACTTGGTGTCAATCTTAAATTTAAAACCAACATCATTAAATGAGACCTTCTCCCCTACTATTCTGTCTGAGGGTTGTTGCTTATTTTGTTGATCCGCTTTAAGCCTAACACTGCTCACACTGCTTGATTTGTAATCCTTGAGAATGATTGGATACTTGGTAACAAAGTTAGAGCTAAAGCTCTTGCCTACTTCTACCAATGCTGAAGAGTTAATCTTGGTTAGGGTTTGATAATCACTTCTTAGATAATCTAGTAGTAACACATTAGATATCAGCGCTGTTGATGGGCTGATTCTAAAGAACTCATTCTCGAAGGAATACTTTAGGCTGAAGTCTAGGTAATCCTTCTTGCTAAATGACACCAGAATGAAGTCAATCTTAATGTTGTTAGATGTATCTATCAGTCTGACAATATTATCAATAATCTCTATTTCTTTGACGGTGCAGTAACAAAAGATTGACTCTTCATTCATCACTACTGTTGGAGAGATGGCGCTAAAGATTGAACTGCTTGATTTAAACTTCTGCTCATTTTTAAATAGATAAAAATACGGCTTCACTAGATTGGAAGATCTAATAGGCCTGTTGTTAGCCGTTAAGCTAGTGTTGGAGGGGCTATTGCCATTATTATTAACATTGTTGTTGGTATTGACATTATTACCCAATAGCTCACTTTGCATGCTTTTACCAAAGTTCATCATGTCACCAGAGCTAAAAGCGTCATAAACATAGATGCCTTTGGAAATGATGAAGCCAATAAACAAAATGAACATGGCAATGAAGACGTAGTACTTCTTTGGAATGCTGGATTTGTAATTGTGTATCGACGCTGACTTATAAACTTCAAAAAAGCGTTTGTCTAAAACAAATGGCTTACTTGATTGTTTAACTGGTTGCTTATTCTCTGAAGTCTCAGCACCTAGGTAATGATTCACAAAGCTCTTTTGTGTGCCAAAAGGCCTATTAACTCTAAAGTGGTTCTCTACTAGGTTACGTATGTCAATATTTAGATCTTTTTGCGATTGAGTAATAAAGATAAAATCAAAGCCGTAATGACGATGAATCTTTAAAAAAGAGACAAAGCTGGTAAAGCCTTCTTTGTTGGTTGATTTAGGAGAATAACGATGTGCCTCATCAATAACAATAACTGAGTTGTCTGGGAACTTTGAGTTATTATCATTCTCTTGATCAGTTGGCAGATCATCTAGATCTTCGTATTTAGCCGTAGTGCTATCAACAATATTAATACCATCAAAAGCAATAAAAAACAAAGGTCTATCAATGGTAGAGCTAAAGGTTTTAGTTTCTTTATCATAATTGATAAACTCTTGTTGCTCTAAGAAGGTTAAAGCATAGATGTTTTTGCCGTGACCTGGGCGGCCTGTGATTAGATGGATCATATTAAATTCTCAATATTTGTAAATTAGTTTTTATAGCCTGACATGGAGCTAAGTATTCCTTGCTTATTAGAGTTAAACCTCGTAGCACGGAATACAGCAATATTGATCTTTAAAGCAAAAATACCAAACCATAAGGAGATTAGTAGATTAAAAAAATCATAGAAGTGGAAATACAAAAGCGCATCATCCAGAGTTGTGCCAAAAGCATTATCAGCTGTACTGTTATCAATAGAACTGCCAAAATCAAATACGTTGGATAGTAGTGCAGATCAAGGGACGCAATACTCATCTAAGGCTTTTATTGATTATTGCGCTAAAATTAATATCACCCAAAGTATGAGTAGAAAAGGCAATTGTTGGGATAATGCTGTAATGGAGCGCTTCTTTAGAAG
>Ga0209151_1001373_pt1 | contig 14777 bp, 12 predicted proteins | sample SaaInlV_DNA_165m_FD_184688 | JGI IMG/M metagenome (GOLD analysis project Ga0209151, IMG submission 184688) | Marine microbial communities from expanding oxygen minimum zones in the Saanich Inlet - SI075_LV_DNA_165m (SPAdes) (version 2) | ecosystem: Environmental > Aquatic > Marine > Unclassified...
AAATACTTAATGGTGAACGTCTGTAAATAAGTGGTTTATATGTAATCACTATATTTTTTGCTTTATGAGCCAAGTGTTTACAACCTAAAAATCATATGATTTGAAACAACCTTAATTTTCATTATTGCTTACTAATAATTAGTAAGCAATCTTTAAGTTGGTTTATTATGAAAAGTCGGCGTTTTAAATGTTAAAAGGTGTAAATATCTTTAAAAATTTTTTTATAATATCTTTAAAATTTTTTTATAATATATATAAAAATTATTTTATACTAAATACTAAAATAATAAATGAAAACAAATCTTTATAATAATCAAATTTTTACACTTGACGAAATTCTAAGTAATTCTAAATGTGAAGAAATTATAAAAAAAGCAGATTTAAAGGGATGGAATGATTCATCTCCATCAGGAGGAGGTCATGGACGAACAGGTAATGAAGATGCAAGAGACAATAAATTTTGTGTGTATTACGATGAAGAATTAAGTAATAAATTAATGTTAAAAATAAAAGAACATATACCAGAAAATCTTGAATTCTTAGGTTCAAATGTGTATTTTAATTCTATTACAAAAGGAGCAGAGTGGAAACCTTCTTTTGTATATGATAAAATTCGTATTTATAAATATCATGAAGGAACATGTTTTCCAGAACATATTGATTATAAAGTAAAACGAAATATATACAGAGAAAATAAAGAATATGTACAACAATCATTTTTATCATTATTAATTTATTTAAATGAAGATTTTGAAGGAGGTAAAACAGGATATTGGCCAGATCATAATGGTATTCATTGTCGTTTTTTAAGAAAATCAGAAAAACAATGTAATAGCAAAGATCATCAAATTATTATTACACCTAAAACAGGCATGTCTGTAATTCAAGATCAAAATATATTACATGAAGGTCTACCGACTACTAAAGGTATCAAATATATATTAAGAACAGATATTATTCATGAACGTGAGGTTGTTCCAAATCCTAAAATTACAAAAGATACAAAAGAAGTTAAAAAAAATGGAAAATGGGAGAGATTATTTGAAACATCTTGTAAAAACTATGCGGATTAAAAAATTAAAAAATTGAAAATTTATATTTATTATTAATTATTTAATAATAAATAGTTAATAATAAATAGTTAATAATAAATAGTTAATAAAATGTCTGTTGTTAATTGTAAAGTTAAATATATTAGACCACAATATAAAAACCTACAGGAATGGATGGATGACACTAATAATATTTATGTAGCAAGAGCAGGTGTAGTGTTTATTGATAAACAACGATTTCCAAAATGTTCATCTAATTTTGCGAATCCTTTCAAAATTGATAAAGATGGAACTCGCGATGAAGTTATTCAAAAATATAAAACCTATATTATTAAAAAACTTAAAGATAATGTGTTTCTTCAAAAAGAATTAATCCAAATGAAAGGTAAAAATATTGGTTGTTGGTGTTTTCCAGAACCGTGTCATGGAGATGTTCTTTTAGAATTAATTGATAATTATGAAATTGTAATTAATAATTATGATGAATGTGACGAATGTGACGAAAAAGAAATATGAAAGTATTACATTGTGATATTTTTTCAAAATCTAAAATTATAAAAGAAGAAAAAATAATAAGAGCGATTATTTGAAATATCTTGTAAAAACTATGCGGATTAAAAAATTGAAACTATATTATATAATATATCATATATATAATATTAATAAAATGCAATGTAATGTAAATGCAAATCAATTAAGACCAGGAGTCCGATATACAATTAAACATATTAATGAAACCATTTTCCGAGAGGATTTTGTTAGATATGAACTGGAGAATGGTATTGATAATAAAACCGTTGTATTTAAAAATGTAGAAATAATGCAAGGAACTCTTCACATGCCGGTTAATTTTATTTATGATATAAAAATATATGTGTTACCAAACAAATCTAATCAATTTCCTTATCTTATTCCAGCAGAACTTAACGAGATAATTAATAATTATATTTAGACGCTATGTAAAGAATTAAAAATATTTATAATTATGGCATTATTTTGATTAATTCAACATTTTGATCCAATCCTAACTTTATAGGCTTTTTTACACATATAGTTAAAATACTATATATAATAATAATAATAATAATAATAATAATAATAATAATAATAATAATAATAATAATAATAATAATAATAACAATTAACAATTAACAATGACTACTGAAATTTTAAAATTAACCGCATGTCATAAATGGATATTTCCATTAATACATATGGTTAATACACTTGATAAACATGTTTGTGATAAAAGAAAAATTGCGAATAAGATTTTCAACAATAACCCAATTTCGAATAATATACGCATGACAAAAGAAAGATATATTGAAATATACTGCATGATATCCCGAATAAAACAATTCGGTAAAATATTTGAATATATAAATAAAAATTATTTAAACATATTTAGTTTTAATAAATCGATTATCAATTTATTACGTGTAATAAATAAAAAAAAAGATGAATATATAACATCATCCAATAATTTTAAAAATCAAAACATCAAAAAATTAAGTAAATTACAGAAAAGAATAATGCGAATAACACTAATCCAAATAAATATAAAAAACCCTAATATGTTCAAAGAAATAGGTAATGTATTAAATCGATTATTTATAAAAGATATAGCGCTGCATATATGCGAATATATCTAAAACCAAAACATAAAACATAAAATATTATATATGTTTTTAAGTTTTTAAGTTGGTAAAAATCCTAATTTTACGATATTTTACGATATTTTACGATATTTTATTGATAGAAATTATACCATTTGTTGCATTTTCTACATAATTTGATATAAAACTAATACTTCCATCCGATGTATTTCTTATTCGGATAGTATCATTAATTGTAAATTTATTTATAAATGAACAAGGTATAACTAAACTATGCGCTGTTCCTGTTCCAACTTCATCAATGCCTTTTTGTGCAATCAAGAAACTATTTTTCACACCATTGTTTGTATATTCTATATTTAAATTAATGGATGGCAATTTTGTATTTTCTATATATATATTAAAACTTACAAAATAGGTTCCATTTTCAATAAAAGTAAATATTCCTTTATTATAATTTATATAATTATCTTCCAAAAATGTATTATCGAATTGAATTATTTGATCTTTTTTAACTGTACTCATCAATGTATTTGATTTTGATATAAATGTATTATTGATTATTTCTGCTTGATAAGACACTTTTGTATTATCGCTTCCAATATATAATCCAACAACTTTATTATCAGCAACCGAATTTGAACTAGAAATTCCATTTGTATCATAAGATATTTTAACCGCATTTGATAAATTATAAAGAAATGCATTATTTATATCACGGTCAATTGTTAAAAAATATCCTTCTGGTAATTTTGAAACTCGTAAATCTACAACATCCGCGTTTATTGAATATGTTCCATTTTCATTTCTTGAAATTCCTTCAAAATGACTTACTAAATTGTCTCCAAAATTAATACTTGTCCAATTAAAAAATTCATTTGTTTCTGAATTATAATCAACTATAAATGCATCCCCAACTGGTATGATACCTTTATTTGTATATATATCATTTATACTTTTTGCATTCATCGTATAACCTCCTACAATAGAGTATCTATTATTTCCATTATACCATATTCCATAAGTCGTAGTAGTTTCTGAATTTGGGAATTTAATTCTCGTTTTAATCTTACTTATGTCATCTATATCATATATATAAGAGACGGTTTCATTAATTTTGTTTGTTTTTCCACTATTTCCTACGAATAAACCATTTGAATAACTATGAAAAAAAGTTGTATCAAAATATTGATTTATTGATGGATATATGAAATTAGATTGATCTTTTAACCCATCTAATTTTCCTTGATAAACAAAACCCTTTACATTTTGGCTATAATCTAAAAAAGATCCTACAAAAGTATATATACCAGTATCTTTATCATAATTTGGTCCATAAACGGATGTCCCTAATGCATTTGGCACATTTAAAATATATGTATCACCATTTTGACAATTTATATCACCAATATATAGTAAACCATTTCCTGTATTTGGTGTAGGATTTGTAGTACCACATAATAGATATATATTAGAACCTAATGAACGAATACCTTGCCAGGCTGATACACCACCATATTCTTCTCCTATGGGTGTATTGATTAATAAATTATTTCCGTTAAAATAATTTATTATTGTATTATTTTGTTTTTCTGTCATATTTATAATAATAAACGATATAATAATTTTTCTTTCTTAAATTCAATTATTTTTATAATTAAATCTATAAATCTATAAATCTATAAATCTATAAAATATTAATTATTTCAAATAATATTTTTATCCAATAATATTTCTATCCAATAATATTTCTTATTTTTTTTTAAATTGTTCTAATGTAATTTTAGTAGTACTCTTTGTATGTTTTTTCAAACAATACATAAAAGGTTCATAGAGAGTTCCTTTATCAATTATAATTTGAAGATCTTTCTCAGTTTTATAAGGTGGAAATTCTTTTTTTTCTAAATAACCATCTGGATAATTCCAAAAATAATAATATTTTTCACCAATTGCTATTGGATAAGGAACATCATTATTTCCAACAGGTGAATAATATTTTAGAATTTTATCATTTTTTGTGGTAAATTTATGAATACTTCCACCATCAATTAGTATATAATTATTATTATTTAATAATAACAATATTGTATTACCATCAAAATTTTTTCCATGTCCTCCGCTGGATTCAGTCATTTTTATTTTTGGACTTTTTCCAATAAATATCTTTTCAGGTTTGAAAACAGATATTAAATCAATATAACACCATTTATTATTAACAGTGTTCTTTGACAAATTACTACTCTTAATATAATATTTATCTGATTCTTTATAAATTGAAACTATATTTTTACCTACATAAACTAAATATGGTCTTCCACCATTAAAATGGGTAAAATATGATTTATCATTTTTATGTTTTTCTTTTATTTTTAAATATTCATCATTTTCTTTTGATAATTGTTGTTTATTTGAATCACAATAATATTCTTTAATAAAAGATTTAGATAATTTTTTTTGTTGTATATACCCATCAGGTATTTTTGTTTCAGTATCATTTATAACATTAAAGTCATTCATTTCATAGATATATCCTTTTCTTGATAAGATTCCACGTATTGATTTAACAGTAGTTGTGCCAAAAAAAAAGCTTTTTTCTTTTTTGTTATAAATAACAAATTTATTGCAGTCCATTTTTTTATTTACATTAATAATGTTTTTTGGATTATGTATGGGTTGTTGTTTTGAAATTTTTGTTAAATCTTTTGTAGAATCTTTTGTAGAATCTTTTGTAGAATCTTTTGTAGAATCTTTTGTAGAATCTTTTTTATATTTAACCCATCTTTTTATACCTTTTGATGTAGTTGTTATTTTCCAAGTATTCCCATCAAGACCTTTTCGTATTTTATCTATTTCTTCAGAATGTGCACAATATCCTAATCCTTTTGGAGACGGTTCGTCACCTTTATATGATTTTTTAGGATCATTCTTACATGTAGGCATATATATTATAAAAATATTATTATTTATAATTATAAATTATTATTTTTATGATTTTTAATGATATGTATAATATATTATTATATTATTTTATATTATATGAATGATAAAATTCTTAATTTAGATAATAAAATTAAGTTAAAAAAAACAGTTGAAAATAATATTATTTATGTAATTAAAAATTATGCAATAAATATTGATCAAATAAAAACAAAATTTATACAATATAGAAAACAATATATAATGTCTATTTTATATAATAATATTAAAATATTATTGATTATAGAAGAAATATATAATCCATTAACAATGGATAAAGAATATATTATATCTACTACAAATAGTGAAAATAATAACAATACTGTATATTCAAATAATAACAGTTACATGGGTATGCCTGCTTTAGAAATTAGTTTTTTAACAAATAAATTTAAAAAAAATGAGGCATTAATTAATCAAATTTCAAAAAATAAAAAACATAAAATTGATTCAGGAACAATTGCAGTTAATTTAGCAATACGATTATGTTCTTATTTAAATGTTAATTATGCATATATAGATGAGGATAGTCATGTAAAATGTGAAAAAAATAATAAAAATGATTATTATAACAAAATGGATGATCGTCCATATTGGAAAAATAATAATATTAGACTGAGTTTAAAGTTACTTAAATTATTAACTACTGGAAATACTTTTTATAATAGATTTGGTTTTAAATTAAATGTAAAAGATTATAGTAAAATAAATAAAGCAATTATACAAGTTCAAAAAATTAAAATGGCAGATATACTAAAAATAAATATTAAAATAAGAGATATTATTTCAAAAGTAATAGAAAATGGTGACATTGATAAAATAAAATTTTGGGAACCAAATTTAATAGATTATAAGCATATTGATATTAAATTTTTAAATAGTTATTATTTATATTTAACACAAAATATAACAATTTTAAAAAAATATATTAAAAAAGGTGATACAATAAAAATTTATTCAGAACGTATTAGTAAAGATAATTGTGATATCTACATTAAGACTATTCAATATTTTTTTATATATCCTGTATATGATTCATATATTTTATTTTATGAAGATAATATAATTGCTTATCCAAATATAAATGAATTATATATTTTAAAATATTTAGCTGAAGACATTGATATACATTATAAAAAAAAAATATAACCATTTATTTAATATAATTATAAAATTACTCGGGTTATCTAATAAATTAACAAATGATATTGAGTATATGTAATCTATTTACATAAAAATCATATATGTTTTTATATTTACATATTATATATGGGTGTTGTCACAATTTATGATATACTAACAGATAATCCTGGCATTATGAAAGTTGAACATAATAAAAACCTTTATGAATGGCATAATAAAGTGCGGGTTATTCTGAAAGATGGTTCCGTATCAGATATAGGACATTATAATGGTGAAGGAAGTGTTTATATAGGAAAAGAAAAAAAATATTTATTTGATTTTTTTTCAAAAGGAAAAGAATATTGGGTTGTTGATAGTGATACAATTAATTTTAATAATGAATATGATGGATTTTTGATGAATAATTATGTTTATAATAAATTACTAATGAATAAAAATTATAAAAAATGCACCAAAGATAAAAGTTTATATGAATTATTATTATCTTATATTCCTAAAAAGAAAAAAAGTTTAAGTACAAATCTCCTTGGAACGCAACAAATTTACATACCAGAAAATAATAATAATAATTCTGATTCAAAATTTATTATAAAAAATATATGGACTTTAACAAATCCAAATTTATCAACAATTGATGGGAAAAAAAATAAAAAAAGAATTGAAACAATTATTGAAAATTTTTTAAATTTTTCTTGTAAATTTAAAATAAATACTGATAAATCAAAAAAAAAAAATATTATTCAAATAAAATTAATTTATGAAGATGAAAAATCGAATAAATTTTGGAATATTGAATATACACCTGATGAATATAAAGTTAATTATGGTAAAAAAAATACAAATGGTAAAAAACAATATAAAAAATCCAATATTAAAAATACAGAAAAGTTAATTGAAAGTAAATTAAAGAAAGGATATAAACAAATATCTAAAAGATTGATAAAAGATTTTATTATTAAATAGTAAAAATTATTATTTTCATATATTTATTTGCTTACAATTATGTCCATTTGATATATATTCTATATCACCATTTTTAACATTTTCAGTATTTAATACTGATATACTATAAAAGGAAAATCTAATTATAAAATAAATTATAATTAATACGTTGTTTTAATTAATTAAATATTAATTATTTAATTAATATATAATTAAATATATAATGAATAAAATATATAAATGTGATTATAATAATAATTATTATAAAATAGTGGATAATAAAACATTAAATAAAATATCACAAAAAGAATATTTTGAAAAAACAAAATATAATATACGTGATATATTTTTACTAAAAAATAGTATTTATCCAGGTCAAGGAAATAATTATATAATGTTAAAATATCCAAAATGGTACGGTGATATAAGTCTAATGAATAATAGTATATCAGATACCAGGAATGTACCATGTGATTATAAATTAGTAAATATAATTAAGTTTTTATGGAAAAATAAAATTAGAGCAAGTGGATGGGATCAACCACAAGAAAATGGATTTTCTCCTACTGGAAATAAAGACACTGGATTTATTACAATAGTTAATGATATTCATAATAATAGCGATCATTCTCATAAAATGTTAAATTTTTTAAATAAATATTTATATGAATATATTATATTTATTGATCATAAAAATAAAGCACCGGGAATAGTTGATAGATCAATGAAATATAAAAATAAAATAAGATGTTATGTATATACAGATTCACTCTATATTTATTTTAATACTTCTATGTTAAAAAATATTAATAAAAAATTAAAATTAAAAACTATTACAAAAAGTAATTCATTAGATGGAAATATATTTATAAATAGTGATGATTATAAATATGTTTTTGAGTAATAAATCTTCAAATCTTCAAGGGTTTAATTAATTAAATATTAATTATTTAATTAATCTTTAATTAATTATATAATTATATTATATAATATGAATAAATTAAAAACAGTCGAAGAATTAAAAAAAATATGTAGGAAAAAAAAATTAAAAGGTTACTCAAAATTAAATAAAAAAGAACTGCTTCTTTTTTTAGAAAAAAGTAATAAAAAAAAAGTAAAAATACAAAAAGGTGGTATGGTCATGATTAATGATGATAATATTCATGAAGCAGTCAATGAATGGTGTAAAAATCCAGAGAATGCTAAAATAAAATATGGTCCTATCAATGAATGGAACACATCCAATGTTACGAATATGAAAAATTTATTTAAAAATAAATTAAAGTTTAACGGAGATATTAGTAATTGGGATGTGTCAAAAGTCACAAATATGGATCGTATGTTCGATAGGGCTACTTCCTTTAACAAAAATATTTCTAAATGGAATGTCGAAAAAGTCACAAATATGGATCATATGTTCGAGAGGGCTAGTTCATTTAATGGAAATATTCGTGAATGGAATGTCGAAAAAGTAACAAATATGAAGAATATGTTTAGTAAGGCTAGTACTTTTAATGGAGATATTAGTATATGGAATGTGTCAAATGTCGAAAATATGACAGGTATGTTAGAAGGGGCTAGACTCTTTAATGGAAATATTAGTGAATGGAATGTGTCAAAAGTTAAAAATATGAATTTTATGTTCGAGGCGGCTAGTTCCTTTAATGGAAATATTAGTGAATGGAATGTCGAAAAAGTCACATGTATGTCGAATATGTTTTGTAAGGCTAGTACTTTTAATGGAGATATTAGTATATGGAATGTGTCAAATGTCGAAAATATGGGAAGTATGTTCCAAATGGCTAGTTCCTTCAATCAAGATTTAAGTAATTGGGATGTGTCAAATGTCGAATATATGGGATATATGTTCAATAGGGCTAGTACTTTTAATGGAGATATTAGTGAATGGAATGTCAAAAAAGTCACAAATATGTCGAATATGTTTCAAAATGCTATTACTTTTAATGGAGATATTAGTAGATGGAATGTGTCAAATGTCGAAAATATGAATCAGATGTTCGAAGGGGCTAGTTCATTTGATAGAGATATTATTAGTGAATGGAATATATCCCCTAGTATCAATAGAAATGAAATGTTCAATTATATTTATCGGAATTCCTATATTTTTAGACAAAATATCGTAATTCCAAAAAATATGATTCCAGAAAATAATAAAAATAGGAATACTTGTTCTAATAAATTATATACATTTATTTTAGGAACAGATGATAATATTTTAATAAATAACCGTTTTAAGTTTGAAGGTCAAACTGGTATTGATCATGGTGGATTATCTAGAACTGTCTTTGATTTATTCTATAAAATGTATTTTGAAAAATTCTTCAAAATGGATGCTGAAAATAAATTTGCTATTTTAAAAAAATATAATAATACTACTATAATAGATACATCAACGAATAAACTTAAAATATTAGCTAAAAAAGCTAAAGTAAAAATATGTATACCCGTGCAGGGACTTTTATTAGAATTATTACTAAAAAATAATTTAAATAATAATTCTATTGTTAATAACAACAATAAAATAAAATATCATGTTATTGAAAAATATCCTAATAAGAATTATAATATGACAATTCAAAATAACTTAAACATTATTGGTATTAATTTATTCGACGTGATGGTTGTAAATAATGCTAATACTAATTCTGAAAATAAAACTCCAAAATATACATTAAATAATCTTAGAAATACTACCAAAAAAAAAGATATTTATGTAAGAATTTATTTAAAATCTTGTGGATTTACGGATTATAATAATTTTTTACAAATGAAAATATGGATGAAAAATAATTGGACTGATGAGTTATTTACAAACAAACTATCCTTTTCAAAAGTTGATTTTATGAAAAGAATAAAAATTATAAAACCTGGTAAATTATTAAATACAGCAATAAATGTTCCAACAAATATAAACTCAAATAATTTTATAAAAGAACATCCAAATTTAAAATTACTATTACAATATATTAAACAAGACGATGATAAATATCGTATAAAATTTAATAAATGGTTAACAGGTTCTGTATATAGTAATGCTATATTAAAATTATTTGTACATGATTCTATAAATGATACTCCATATGCAGTTAGTACATGTTATAATTATATGAATATTTATAAAACAACAAATAATATTAATAGAAACGTACTTTTATCACAATTTAACAGTAATATTACTACAAGTTCTATAAGTAATTAAAATATAAAATCCTAATAATTTTACATTTTCTTTATATTGCGTTTTGCTTTTTTATTTGATTTTTCATTTCTATGTAGTTTTCTATGTAGTTTTCTATCAAATAAGGAATACCATTTTGTTCTTCATCCTCTGGTGTCAGTTCTTCTGCCAGACGTGCCAGACGTGCCAGACGAAGTTCTTTGTTTGTATCAACATCAAGTTCAATATTAATATATGGGTGTTCTAATAATAATTGAACCATGTCGTAATCTTCAAATCTAATTGCGTGTATAAGTGGTGTATCACCTTTGTTATTCTCTTTGTTTATATCAGCGCCCTTTTCAAGTAATAATTCAACGACATCATATTTTGCATTTATCACTGCTGTTGAAAGAGCCGTATTATTATTATAATCGTAATCGTCTGTTATATTTACATCAATACCTTTTTCAAGCAATAAATTAACCATTCTTGCATTTCCATGTCCTGATGCAACTAATAAAAACCACACTCCATTGTCGTTTTTCATATTTACATCAGCACCTTCCTTAAATGCTTCTTCAACCTTTTTATAATTATTTTTATAAACGCCGTCCCATAATTTCGCGCTGGGGTTTTCATAATAATGTCCTAATGTTATTAATGGTTGGTCAAAATTAGTAGTTGTTTTTGATTGCATTGAATTGAATTTGACTAAAATATCTTTATTTATGTTTTCAAGATTATCCATTTTAGAAGATAATTGTTTTACTGTTTTTACTAGTTCTTGAATTATTAAATTATCATTATTTGTATTTTTAACTTCAAGTAAAAGTTTTAATTGTTCAATTTCAAGTTCTAATTTATTTGTATCATTAATATATTTTATTTCTTCTAAATTATTCATTTTGTTTTTTTATTTTTAATATTATTCATTTTTATTTATTTTTTTAATATAAAATAAGTTTTTATATTAAAACGAGTATAAGCAACTAACCTAATAATTTAGATAGTTTGTATATACCATAATATTAATTATTATGTAATAGTATATTGTTTTTGTATGATGAATGTATTACTCAAATAAAATTTATGGATTAATAATTTTTAAATAATCTTCATATGTTATTTTTTGGTTATTAAATTCATTTTCAAATAATTTAGTACGACCGTTCCATATATTTTTAATAATATCATTGCTAATTTTTGTTTTCATTTTATATGTTAATTCTTCAGATAATTTTGGTGAATTTATTTTTTTACCATTTAATAATTCATTATTATTTTTTTTAATTTTCCATAATAATATTTCGATATATTGTTCGGGTTTTAATGAACGTTTACCAAGAGATGTTGCTTGTTCATGATTTAAATTTGTTTTTTTTTTTTGTAATAATACATTTATTGAAAAGTTTTCATGGTCTGTTGGCAATAGTTTATTAGTCCATATTCTTCTGATCATTTCACGATGCATATTATATTTAGTTGCTACATCTTTTTGCATCATTTTTCCTTTTAATTCTAATATTTCATAAATTTTTTCATCACTTAAATTTGGATTATTATCACGTTTAGATTTACTTATTTGGGTACTCATTTTACAAATTTTTTCATCACTCAATTCTTTTCCATAGTTTGGATTATTTAAACCTGTTTTTTTAAATTTTTGTATTTCAATAGATTTTTCATTATTATATTGTGATTCTTCTATTTTTTCATTTTTTAATTTAATATTACATTTTAAAGTTGCAATCATATTTAATTTTTCAAAATCTATATCATAATTAATTTGTTCATGTTTATTATAACGAATATCATATGCGATTTGTTTTATTTCTTGTGTAATTTTACTTCCATTTATACGATATAATGTAAGTAGTTCATTCATTTTTGTAAATTGATATTTTTTAACAATTAATTCATTTTTAATTAATTCATAAAATTTTTCAATAGCATTTATACTTTCGAAATATATTCTATCATCAGCTATTCCAATATGTATTGTTAATTTATCTTTTAAATAATTTTTCAAATAAACTAAAAATTGTGGAGTATATTTTTGTACAAATGTACATTTTATTTTAAATTTATTATTTTCTAATGCACGATAATTTAAATAAACTGAACCATCCCCGTCAAAAAATCCTGTTATATATTTTATATTTAATCTTGAAAAATATATATTATTATCTTCTTTATGATTATATTTTATTAAGTTTATTAAATTTTGTTTTTCATTACTCATTGGTTTATTGATAAATTGTATATAATCCAACGCATATTTAATTTTTGTTGCTTTTAAGATAGATGTTTTATTTAATGTGACTAATATATCTTTTATTTTTATACCATGTAATACTAAACTATAAGTATCACGTGATGTTTCATTTGTTTTATTTTTTTTATATATTTGTCCTTCATATTTTTCTTGAATTGATATTAAAACATTTAATACACATTGAGTAAAATTAATATTAATTACGTTATTTGAAAAATAAATTGAACCATCTGCATCAAAGAATCCTCCTAAATATTCATCACTTATATAATAATTATTTTTATTATGATTATTAATTTGTATTTCTGTTTCTTTTAATAATTCATCTTTATGTTCATAGTAATATTCTCTTGCTTTTTTTTGTTTTTGTTTTAAATATTCAGTATCTGATATTTTAATAAATTGATATTGTTTATCATATTGATTTTTTTTTTCATTACTATTAAAATCTTTTAATTCAAATTTAATCTTGAATTTATTATTCATAATCATATTTTTTAATCTATTTACAGACCATCTTTCTTTCCACCATTTAAAAATTGTTTGAAATGGTTTAACTTTTTCATTATATTCAAATGAATCTATTTTACCATTTAAAAAATCATTACTTTGATGACTCGTATAACCTATATAAATACCTCTTTTATATCCATGAAATAATATATCTGATTGATTAATATCAAGTAAATTCATACCATATTGAATAATACGCATTTTTGGACTTGTCATATGTGATGTTTTTTTATATAAATCATTGTGATATTTTTTCATAAAATTAACTAATTCAGTATATAGATCATTTGGTAAGAAACAAGTTCCAGACCCTTTTGTTTCTCCTATATATTTGATTTCATTCATTCTTTCATATTGAACAGATTTACCATATAATCCAAATGTTGTAATACATGAACATTTATAACCTCTTAAATTATAAAAATAATCTTGTACTTCTTGACTAAATACAGATGCAACTAATAACTTACCAATATTTAAATTATATGACATTGGTTGTAGTCCAATACAACATGTTATATTTGTAATAAAGCTGATTAAACTTTTTTCTAAATCATTAATAATTTTTACTTTTTTTTTCTTAAGTTGAGGACTCCATCCAATATAATCATCACGAGGAGCACAACTATATATATCATTTGATAATTGCACAATTCCCAAATATGTATTTGTATTTTTATCTTTTATCATATATTTTATTGACCCGAATGTTTGTTCTCCTGTAAATGCTGAACTTGTCATAATTTTAAAATAATTCCATAATTCAGATAAATCACGATTACCATTACAAAATACAATTTCTAAATCTAAATATTCTAAACAATCTGATTTTTTTGAAAAATATATTTGATTTCGATAATATTCTTTTGGATGATTAAATTTTTTTTCCTTTTGTTCAAGTTCTTTCTTAATTAATAATTTATATTTTTTATTTTCAGGTATATCTATAAAATTTTGTATTTGATTTTTTAATATTTTATAATCATTATTATATTCTATTTCTTCTAAATTATTCATTTTGTTTGTTTATTTTTAATATTATTCATTTTTATTTATTTTTTTAATATAAAATAAGTTTT
>Ga0209151_1001384_pt1 | contig 14718 bp, 9 predicted proteins | sample SaaInlV_DNA_165m_FD_184688 | JGI IMG/M metagenome (GOLD analysis project Ga0209151, IMG submission 184688) | Marine microbial communities from expanding oxygen minimum zones in the Saanich Inlet - SI075_LV_DNA_165m (SPAdes) (version 2) | ecosystem: Environmental > Aquatic > Marine > Unclassified ...
CTGGCGAGTGCTTTAATCGAGGCTTTGAATTGATCTCCCAAAACTACGTTTATGAAGAGGGTGTTGGATTCATACCCTACAGTAAGGGGTTTAATGCTAATGAATGGATGTGTGTTAGGACAGGTAGAAGCTTTGATATAAGTGGGCAACATCAAGTTGAAACTGCTGCAGTTAGAGCTACTATAGGCGCAGATGATTTGGCTCCTGTTATGGCTAGTGCCGTTGTTGGCAATGTTCCAGCTGGTAGTAGTGTTGACGGTACGCCAATAGCTGATGATGTTACTGCTTTGCAGGCAACAGCTCATAGGCTATAGCAGTTATATGCATATTTATAGCTATTTTTGGTTAATATAATTTAAAACATCATCTACTGCTACGCGTTGTTGCTCGAGCGAGTCTCTATTTCTAATGGTTACAGTATTTAAGTTTTCTGGGTTGGTATCGGCGGCACCGATGGTGTCAAAATCTACAGTAATACAGAATGGGGTGCCAATTTCATCATGGCGCCTATATGCTTTACCGATATTGCCAGTATTTTCAAAAATAATACGGCCTTGTTTTGCTTGTTTTAGTTTGCGGCTTAAGTTCTGTGCAAATTCATATAGTTCTGGTTTGTTTTTTGCAAGTGGTATCACCGCTGCTTTAACTGGTGCTAAATGTTTTGCTAGTTTTAGTACAGTACGGGTCTGACCATTTTCTAGGGTTTCTTCGTGATATGCTTCGGAGAGAATGGCCAGCACTCCACGATCTACTCCAGCGCTCGGTTCAATTACAAATGGCACAAACCATTCTTTGCTAGCTAGGTCTTGTTGAGCTAGCTTGCCTGTGCTGTCTTTGTTGGGCTTTACTGTGGCGCTAATATTTAAGTCTTGCTGCGCTTTAGTGTGAGAGCCAAGATCATAGTCAGTTCTATTTGCAATTCCTTCTATTTCTTCAGCGCCATGCGGGAATTTGTAGAGGATATCTACGGTCGCTTTAGAGTAGTGTGATAGGTCCGCATCTTTTTGTGGCTCTAATATTAGGTTTTCAGCCTTAAGGCCTTGTTGTTGCCACCACTTATGGCGCGCTTCAATCCAATATGCGTGCCAGGCTTCATCTTCACCTGGTTTTACAAAAAACTCTAATTCCATTTGTTCAAATTCACGCACTCTGAAAATGAAGTTTTTTGGGGTGATTTCATTGCGAAAGGCTTTACCAACTTGCGCAATACCAAAAGGTAGCTTAGGTGAGCTACTATCTGTGATGTTTTTAAAATTGCTAAAGATGCCTTGCGCTGTTTCTGGGCGGAGATATGTGAGTGAGTTGTTATCAACCAGAGGTCCAAGTTGGGTGCGTAGCATCAGGTTAAATTCACGAGGTTCGGTAAGGTTTGTCGATTTGCAGCCAGGGCAGCTGTTGTCAGTTAAGTGATCTGCGCGCCAGCGTGCCTTACAGTCTTTGCAATCGATCATAGGGTCGCTGAATGTATCTTCATGACCTGAGTGTTGTAGGGTTTTTTGGTGGGTTAAAATTGCGCTATCGAGGCCTTCCACATCATCTCTGGCATAGACCATCTCTTGCCACCAGCTGTCAATAAGATTACGCTTTAACTCAACGCCCATCGGGCCATAGTCATATACGCCTTGCAGCCCGCCATAGAGGCTGCTAGCTTGAAATATAAAGCCGCGTCTTTTACATAATGCTACTATTTGGTCTAGATTCTTTGCTGCCATTTATTTTCTCATTTTATAACACAAGAAGCTCAATATAGCATAAATGGTCACTCTGATAAATAAAAAAAACAATGTTTACATATCACTGAGCTTGTTTTGTTTATGTGGTTTTTTGCATGCTATAGGGAGCTTAGGAGTTGCAGTCTTGTTTTATACTGATATAATTATGATTTAATTAACTAAATGGAGCGCGTACGTGCAAAATAAATTGGTGGTAGCGGCTCTATACTGTTTCGTTAGGCTTGATAAAACACATAATCTCAGAAAAAACCTACTTGCAGTTTGTGAAAAAACAGATTTAAAAGGTACTTTGCTTTTAGCAAATGAAGGCATAAATGGCACTATTGCAGGCTCACGTGAGGCGATTGATACTGTTATAGAAGCTTTAAAAGCAGAATGTGATCTCAGCAAGATAGAGTATAAGGAGTCTTTTGCTTATGGCAATCCGTTTTTACGGATGAAGATAAAGTTAAAGCAAGAAATAGTTACTTTAGGTGTTCCTGGCGTTGATCCTAGCGCATGCGTTGGTGAGTACGTATCACCTCAAGATTGGAATGCAATAATTCAAGATCCAGAAGTATTATTATTAGATACCAGAAATGATTATGAATATGCTATTGGAACTTTTAAGGGTGCTGTCGATCCAAAAACATCTACTTTTAGGCAATTTCCAAAATATGTTGCAGACAATTTAAGCCCGCAAAAATATAAGAAAGTTGCAATGTTTTGCACTGGAGGCATTCGTTGTGAAAAAGCTTCTGCTTATATGTTGCAGCAAGGTTTTGAAAAGGTTTATCATTTAAAAGGTGGTATTTTAAAATATCTGGAAGAAATGCCAAAAGCAGAGAGCTTGTGGCAAGGTGAGTGTTTTGTGTTTGACGAGCGGGTTGCGGTGCGACATGGCTTAGAGTTAGGAAGTTATGATCAATGCTATGGTTGTCGCTATCCTATTACAGAGGCTGAGAAACTTTTGCCAACTTATGTAAAGGGGGTCAGCTGTCTCTATTGTGCTAAAAGCACTAGTTTTGAGCAGAAGCAGCGTTTTGCGGAGCGGCAAAAGCAGATTAGTTTAGCTAAACAAGACGGTAGATCTCATTTAGGCGAACAACAAGAAGTGGCTTAAGTTATGCGCCCGCCTGTTTTATATACTTTTAGGCGCTGTCCATATGCAATAAGAGCTAGGTTAGCTTTGTTGTTGTGTGATATTGAGTATGACGCGATAGAGGTTGATTTAAAAAACAAACCAGCAGCTATGTTATTGTTATCTCCTAAAGGAACAGTTCCGGTATTGCAGCTTCAGGATGGAACAATAATAGATGAAAGTTATGACATAGTGCAATGGGCATTAGCTAATAATTATCCAGATAAATTTTTGCTTATGACAGAGGAAAGAAAGTTTATTGCAGAGCCAATTTATACGAAGTTAAATAAAGAATTTATATTTCACTTAAATAGATTTAAATACCCAGATAGGTATGCTGATGTTGATATGGATCTTCATACAAATGAGATCATATCTTTTTTAAATATATTAAGCTCAGAGCTGCAGCAGTATGATTTTTTATGTGGTAGTGCGCCATCATATATAGATATTTTAGTTTTTCCTTTTATTCGGCAGTTACGTATTGCAGATGCTGATATTCTTACAAAAAATGCTAATCATGGTTTGCTTGCATGGTTTTCATGGTGGTCTGACAGCAGTTGTTTTCAGGAGGTTATAAGAAAAGTATAGACATATAAGTATACTTTTATTTACTTCTTAAGGAAACCTTAAGGTTTCTTTGTTATGCTGTTATTGCAGTACTTTTTGTGCTGGATGTTCTTTTAGTTGAACAGCTTGTTTTACAATGATTTTGAGGTGTGTGATAGTGTCTGGTGAATCTAAAAAAAAGATAACTGATAACGATATTTTAGAAATAATATTTTCTGACCAGCTATGGTTGTTAGAGTATAAAAATGCAAATCAAGATGGGAAGATCTCATGCCAAGTCTAAAAAAGATTGAAGATAAGACTAGTCGCCTTGAACCTGAACAAGTTCATGCCATTTTATTGCATAAAGATAGTGACAAGCTAAATAATTTAAGCTTTGTAGTTTATCAGGCTGAGACTCCTTGGCAACTACTTGATTTTTTTAATTTACTTAATGAGCTTAAGTACAATAGTAGTGTCTTTAAGCGCTTTAGAGAAGATGTTCCCGATGATGCCAAACGCCAGGACATAATTGCTAGTCCTAATAGGGGGGCGCTTAGGGAACTTGTTGCTAAGACAGGTCAAGTTTTCCCAGAAAACTTTTATGATGATGTAGAGCAGATTATAAACGTAATAAATAAGTTGCAAACATTTTATCCAGAGCTTGGAGATAATACTCTGGAGGCTGTTAATGAGGTTATAGAGAAACTACAAGGAAATGATCCTATAATAAGTGTTGCTGTTTGTGTGGGTAATTGTTCAAAAGAATCAGACTATGCTAATGGGGCTTTGCACTGGGTGGGTTTTACTTTGCATAGAGAAAATTTATATTTTGCCGATTCTTTTTTGTCAACATTTGAAAAGTTAGTAAGTATAACTCCGGCGGTATATAAATCTTACTTGGGTTTTTTTAAATACCTAGTTCGTGATGATTTAAAATCTTTAAATAAAGAGTTCGAATTATTGGGTAATAAAGAAACTACTGAAGCTAAAAAAACAAAAGCTCTGGAAGATGCAGTCTCTTGCATTTATGATAAACTTATTCCTAAGCTTACTTCATATTTAGCAGATAATGAGAATGAGGGTGTTAAAAAACTATTAGAGCAATTTACCCAGGTTTCTATCTTTAATAATCCTCTTTCTTTTGAGCTTTTAAAGAAATTTGTAGACAATTATAAAAAACTTTTGGTGAAGGATAATTATCGTTTATATAATAATTTAATAATATTTCTCCGAGAAAAACACTTAGTAGAGGAAGGTCGTTTTCCTGTAAGTGATTTAAGTAATGTTGGCTTTGATGCTAAGCTTAAGGAGATGGTGCATGAGGCTATGTGTCGTTATATAGGTGTCGCAAGTTTTAATGTTTCTGATATGCATGCCAATAAACCGCAACAGTCTGATGGTTTTTCTTGTGGTTATCATACTATTATGAACTTAAGGTCGCATCTTGATGCTATAGCTGAGGGTAAAGAATTTAGTGAATTTGTTTGGCATTCTAATTCTAATCAGGAAAACCTTATTGCTCGAATACAAGCAGAAGCAAATCAAGGTGATGCATATACAAGCCTGTCCTCTTTACAGGAAATTGCCAAAAAAGATGATGTAGACAACGGTGATAATAATGTCTTTATGTTGGGTATTATAGCTGCCTATGCTTTTATTTTTGGGAGTATATTAGCTTCAAGTGGAGTATATGTTTTAGTTTTTATAGTTGGTTTGGTATTGGCATATGTATATTTAAATCAGGATGTGTTGTTTTATGCTGGCGTGACTGAAATTAATCATGGAAAAGATGCTGTCGATCCTACTAATTCTCGTGAAATTTTCTTTAAACAAGACGTTAAACAAGAAGTTAAACAAGAAGTTAAACAAGAAGTTAAACAAGAAGTTAAACAAGAAGTTAAACAAGAAGTTAAACAAGAAGTTAAACAAGACGTTAAACAAGAAGTTAAACAAGACGTTCAACATTCAGGGGATCTTAAATCACCAAGTGAAGGCGCTATTTCTTTACCTAACAAAGTTAAACCAACACAGTCTAGGCATTATGCTGGTCATGGGTCTGTTTGTCCTGCTAAACATAGTGAAGAGAGAAGTATCAGTCCTAGTGAGAAGTTTGTTCCTGCCTCGTCCAAGATACCTGGAATAAAAGTTTATTAGGACAAAATCCTTACATTTAACAGAAAGATTGTTAAAACTATTGACCTTGGGTTGGTATATGGTTAAGATTTATTTCTGTGTTCCCTGGTAGCTCAGTTGGTAGAGCAGGTGACTGTTAATCACTTTGTCGGCGGTTCGAGTCCGTCCCGGGGAGCCATTCTTAAATTACTTTTATACCGAATAATAAAAAACATAGTCATAGTTATTACTAAAATTTTCCATAAATTATTTGTTCTTAACCGCTTTAGGTATAATGTATTATATTACTCTCCATTAGGGACAGGCCATTGACTAAGTGATTAAATGGTCCATTACGAGTAATGAAGTGGGTATGGATTGCGACGTCGCAACCCAGCCATCCCAGTTATTTCTTTGGCCCTAGTAATCCTGTGCCACACCTCATAATTGGATGAGCGTAGCTGGGCGGCAGCCCCTCTGTTGTGTCACCGATCCTAGTAATCCGCCCCTTACCTCGTCATTGCGAGTAGCATACGGCAACCACCTTACCTCGTCATTGCGAGGAGCACAGCGACGTCGCAATCCAGCCATCCCAGTTATTTCTTTGGCCCTAGTAATCCGCCCCTCACCCCGTCATTGCGAGGAGCACAGCGACGTCGCAATCCAGCCATCCCAGTTATTTCTTTGCTCCTAGTAATCCTTTGCCACACCTCATAATTGGATGAGCGTAGCTGGGCGGCAGCCCCTCTGTTGTGTCACCCAGGCCGAACATTATTTAAAGATGGATTGCGACACGTCGCAACCTGCCTACGCTAACGCTTCGGAAGGTTTTAGATCCTCGCAATGACAGAATTGGGGCAGTTATCATTTAAATCGACAATTTTATTGAAGTTTAGGCTGTGGCCTGGGATTTAATTTCTCTCTCTCGTGTGTGCGGCCATTTTGTTTTTATATATAAAAAAAGCACCTTAACAAATAAGATGCTTTTTCTATTGTTGTTCAATTATTCTTTTTTATCGTCTTCCTTTTTGTCATCTTCCTTTTTGTCATCTTCCTTTTTATCGTCTTCTTTTTTGTCGTCGCCGTCTTCCTTTTTATCGTCTTCTTTTTTATCTTCCTCTACAGCAGTTTCTTTAGCCATTTTGTTCAATTCAGCTACAACTTCTGCAAGGTTGGTTTCCATTTTACCGTATTCATCAGCGATTGCTTCTTGTTTTTCTTTAATTCTTTTGATTAATTCAGCTAAACGGTGAGCTCTATAGCCTAAAGGGTTTTTTTCTTGGTCTGGTGGTATACCAGACTCAGGGTCAATTGCATTATGTACGTTTTTTACAATAGATCCTAGATCAAATTTTATTTTTGCCATGACTTATCTCCTATTATTAAGTGGACATAGTATATTATAGCAGCTAATAGTAAATTTTGCTGAAAATTATTTATATCATCATTATGGAGTATGTGCTTCGATTGCTGTTTTTATCCTGTCTATAGCTTCTTGTAGGCGTTTTTTGCAGATGGCAAAGGATATTCTTATATGTTGTGGGCTACCGAAAGCGCTACCTGGCACTACAGAAACATTGGCCTTATCTAATAAAAATTCAGTAAGTTCTAAATCGTTTTTAAGGCCTAGCATTTTTATAAGTTTAGCAACTTTTGGCAGAATATAAAAAGTTCCATCTGATGGCTCAAGCTCTACTCCAGGGATTTCTTCTATAGCTTTTACAATATGTTTATAGCGGCAATGATAGGTGTTAACCATTTCTTCCACTACTATTTTATCGGTGCATAGTGCTTCTGCAGCAGCAAATTGTGAAATAGAGCAGGGGCTTGATGTGCTTTGTGATTGAATTTTAGTCATTGCACTTATAATTTCCTGAGGACCTGCAGCATAGCCAATTCTCCAGCCTGTCATAGCATAGCTTTTAGACACACCATTTATAATAATAGTTCTGTCTTTCAGTGTTGGAGCTACGTTGAGGATGTTGTAAAATGTTTTATCAGGCCAAATTATATGTTCATAAATATCGTCGCTAAGTATTAGTATATTTGGATTATTTTCTAATACACTGGCAATACTTTTTAGCTCTGCTTTTGTATATATCATCCCAGATGGATTGCTGGGGCTATTTAAAATTATCATTTTTGTTTTATTTGTTATAGCTTTTTGTAATTTTTCGGCAGTTATTTTAAAATTTTCAGCTTGGTTTGTTCTGATGATAACTGGTTTTGCTTCAGCAAGTATGCACATGTCAGGATATGAGGTCCAGTATGGGGCAGGGATTATCACTTCATCTTTTGGATTAAGTGTTGCAAGCATCAAATTTATAATAGCTTGTTTGGCGCCACAAGATACCATCACTTCATTGTTTTTAAAGTTTAAGTTATTATCGACTAGAAATTTTTTAACGATACTTTCTTTAAGGGCGGTAGTTCCCGAGACAGCTGTATACTTTGTTAGGCCTTCATGGATTGCGTCGATGCCAGCAGCTTTTATATTTAAAGGGGTGTCATAATCAGGCTCTCCAACATTCAAGCCTATTACATCAATGCCTTCAGTTTTAAGCTGGGCTGACTTTGCAGCTATAGTTAGAGTTGCTGATTCTTTTATCGCTTTTACTCTTTTTGCTAGAACTTTAACCATACTTATCTCATAATAAAATAAAATTTCAGACTAACTTATTTAATGCAAATTGTCAAAACAACTATTATACTTGCTCATTATTTCTCACTAGTTTATGTTGTTACGATAAATTTGCTAATTTGGGGAGTGATATTGTTTAAATTAAAGGCGCCGTTTAAACCTTCTGGTGGTCAACCTGCAGCAATTGACGCATTAATATCTGGCTTTAACAATGGCTTGCTTTCTCAAACATTGCTTGGAGTTACAGGCTCTGGTAAGACTTATACAGTTGCAAATGTTATTGCAACATTAAATAGGCCAGCGTTAGTTATGGCGCCTAATAAAACTTTAGCTGCGCAAATATATGGTGAAATGCGCGAGTTTTTTCCTGACAATGCTGTTGAGTATTTTGTCTCATATTATGATTACTATCAGCCTGAGGCATACGTGCCTAGTAGTGATTTATTTATAGAGAAGGATGCATCTATAAATGAACACATTGAACAGATGCGCTTATCTGCAACGAAAGCTGTGCTAGAGAGAAAAGATACTATTATCGTAAGTACTGTTTCTGCAATATATGGTTTAGGTGATCCACGAGATTATTTGTCGATGGTATTACACGTTAGTTGTGGCGAGACCATAGAAAGGTCAGTGATACTAGAAAAACTTTCTAAAATGATGTACACCAGAAATGATTATGAGTTTAGGCGTGGTAATTATCGAGTGAGAGGTGATGTTATAGATATTTACCCTGCAGAATCAAGTGAAAGTGCTATTCGTATTTCTATGTTTGATGCTGAGATAGAAAAGATATGGAATTTTGATCCTTTGACAGGTCATATTCAGTCATCTCTTCAGCGCACTACTATTTTCCCAAAAACACACTACGTTACTCCTGAAAAGAAAATAAAAGAAATTGTAAGGCAAATTGAGGCTGAGTTGGCCTTGCGCCTGAAGGAGCTGCGTGATGATGAGAAAATACTTGAAGCAGCTCGTTTAGAGCAACGAATTAATTATGATATAGAAATGTTTAAGGAGTTAGGATATTGTCAGGGTGTGGAGAACTATTCGCGCTATTTATCAGGGCGAGGCACAGGACTGCCCCCACCAACATTATTAGACTATTTAGCTCCTGATACGTTAATGATTATTGATGAGTCTCATGTTACTATTCCACAGTTGGGTGCTATGTATTTAGGCGATAAAGCGCGCAAGGGAAATCTAGTTAATTATGGTTTTCGTTTGCCTTCAGCTCTTGACAATAGGCCGCTTACTTTTGCTGAGTTCTCAGCTTTTAATTTTCAAAGCATCTATGTTTCTGCAACCCCTGGCAAGTATGAGAAGGCATATGTAGAGACAACTGTGGATCTTGTTATTCGTCCTACAGGGTTATTGGATCCTAATATTGAAATAAGGCCTGTTTCAATTCAAGTTGATGATTTAGTTGCTGAGGCTAAGGTACGAATTGCTCGGAATGAGAGGGTGTTGGTAACAACACTAACAAAAAAAACGGCTGAAAATCTTGCTGACTATTTGCTAGGTTTGGGTCTAAAGGCGCGTTATTTACATTCTGATATTGATACTGTTGAAAGAGTTGAAATTTTGCGCGATTTAAGATTGGGTTTATTTGATATTTTAATTGGAATAAATTTATTGCGGGAAGGTTTGGATTTGCCAGAGGTTGCTTTAGTTGCAATTTTTGATGCTGATAAAGAAGGTTTTTTGCGCTCGACAAGTTCTTTAATCCAGACAATCGGCAGGGTTGCGCGTAATGTTTCTGGTCTTGCAATTTTATATGCTGACAAAATAACAAAGTCAATTAAAGCGGCAACCGATGAAACTAAGCGTAGAAGATGTATCCAAGACCAGTATAACGTTGAGCATAACATAACCCCTGCATCAGTGAAAAAAGCCGTTACAGATATAATGCAAGTTAGCAGCAAATCAAATAAAGAAGAGGATCAAGTTGTTGATGATATTAAAGAATTTATTCAGATGGATGCTAAAAAGCTAGGGAAGAAATTAGCCCAATTAGAGCGTAAAATGCATGAATATGCTTCAGACCTTAATTTTGAAGAGGCGGCGGCTATTCGTGATAAAATAAAAAAAATAGAACAACATATGTAGGTTGATAAACAAACACTGTATCGTAACTTAATTGGCATATTGTTATATTAAAATCATATTAGATTTTGGTTATGTAGATGTGGTCCTATTTATTTGGTTTTGTTTGTACTGTGGTTTTTTTGCCATATAGCTTATCTAACTTAATTATTTTGATAATATTTTTGATCCTGGTGTTTTTGGTTCCATATTTATTTAGTAAAAAGAGAGCCTTATTATTATTTTTAGGTTTTTTTAGTGCCATAGTAGTTGTTAGTTTAGATGCTTATTTCTATCGCCAAAAAATTTTTGGTGACTCAGTTGTTGGTCATGACATGGATGTGACTGCTTATATTGCTTCAGTGCCTTATTATAGTTGGCCATTTTGTAGTTTTAAGATAGTTACAGATACAATTGACTCTAAACATTTAGAGCGCAATATGCGCTTAAGTTGGTTTAACAAAACTTCTTGTCCAGTAGTTCCTGGTCAAAAATGGTATTTTAAGGTAAGGGCAAAGCCAATTAGGGGTCTATACAGTCTTGGCGCGAATGATTCAGAGTTAAATGCATACATATCTAACTTGCATGCGGCAGCTTATGTTAAATCTAAGTATATCCCTCATAAGATTGAAAATGCAGGTTATTTGTTTCCATTTGTTAGGCTTCAATATTATTTGTGGGATTGTTACCAAGGCTTATGCCCAAAATGTCATAATAACGATATTGTGGCAGCTCTTTTATTTGGCCTTCCAGGTTATTTAAGTAGTGATAAAAGGCAGTTATTTGCAAATGTAGGCGTGAGTCATTTACTTGCAATATCAGGTCTTCACATTGGTATGGTTGCTTATTTAGCATCATTTTCTTTTTCACAAATATGGCGCTTAAGTGGGGATATTATGCTTAAATTGCCAGCTCCGTATGTTGGCATGAGTGCTGCAGCTATATCTTCCTGTTTTTATACAGCAATTAGCGGGTTTGGGGTCCCGGCTATAAGAAGCTGTATTATGTTGCTCATGCACTTTTTTGTTCGCCAGCTCGGTAGTTGCATAAATTTATCACAATTATTACTGCTAGCTGCATTTTCAACAGCTATTTTTTGGCCTCCACTATTATGGGGGCGTAGTTTTATTTTATCATATGCGGCTGTTGTCTTACTTGTTCTATCATTTTATGGCCGCCAGATGGAGCAGAGTTTTTATTATAAATATCTACATGCACAAATTTTTATAACTATTGGTTTAGCCCCTTTAATAATATATTACTGGCAGCAACTACCTCTATATGGTTTTATTGTAAATATATTTATTATTCCTGTTTTTACTTTTATTGTTGTACCCTTGGCATTTTCAGTTATATTTTTATCATATTGGACAAATATTGCAGCGTATTTAGCGCAGCAATTAGATGGCTTTTTAGACTTGTTGTTGGTATCCCTAACTTGGGTTGTAGCACTACCGTATAGTGTAATTGAAATAGCGCCGCAGTCTGGTTTGTTTTACTTGGTTTTAATGGGCATTTTATTTTGTTTGTTATTACCTGCAGGATTACCATCTAGAAATTTGGCTGGTATCTTATTTATATTACTGCCATTTTCATATTCAGGTGATCTTTTAGAAGATGGCCAATTTGAGTTGGATATATTGGATGTTGGGCAGGGCCTATCAGTTCTTGTGCGAACTGCAAAACACAATGTTTTATTTGATGCTGGCCCTGCTTATTATGGAGGGTTTTCAGCTGGAGAGAGTATTGTTTGGCCTTACCTAAAAAAAGTGGGTATAAGAAAGCTAAGCAGTATAATCATTAGTCACCCAGACCTAGACCACAAAGGAGGCTTGGCTGCTATATTAAAACATGTTACAGCTACTACTGGTTTTACAAGTGTCCCTGGTGTGTTTGACTCTGGGATTGAGACTGCATGCAGGAGAGGGGATGGCTGGAGGTATGATGGCGTTGACTTTAAGTTTTTATGGCCTGATTTTAAAGAAAAGTTGTCAAAAAATAATAAGTCATGTGTACTTAAAGTTACAGCCAAGGGAAAATCTGTTATTTTAACTGGTGATATAGAACGGTTAGGTGAGAAGTTATTGCTAGACAAAAGTAGCTTAGATGAGTTGCGCGCTGGTGTTTTAATTGCACCTCATCATGGTAGTAAAGGCGCTTCTAGTGAGTCTTTTATTGCAGCAGTAAATCCTGATTATGTTGTATTCTCAACTGCAGCAAATAATCGATTTCATTTCCCACACCAAGATACAATTAGGCGCTATGATTGCGCTACAAAAAGAAAGTGTTTTAATACTGCTGATACAGGAACCATAAAAATACATAATGTAGGTGATGCTTGGTCTGTATCTCTTTTCCGTCAAGATTATTTTAGGCTATGGCATTTTTATGGAACAGGTTACACTTTAAATTTTTGAGATAAAAGTATCATGTTGCTATATTTAAAGAGCTAAGTTAATATTAACATAAGTGTTTTGTATTTAAAGAAGGAGTTTTAGAATGCATAATATATTGATTTTAGGTGCTGGCAAAGTAGGTAGTCTTGTTAGCTATATGCTGGCTGAATCTAACGATTACAATATCCATCTGGTTGACCTTAGCTTTTCAGGAATTACACATGAAATGGCTGCTGGTTTTTCAAATATAACTCTACAAGAAATAGACTGCAGCCAAAAAACCAAGCTAATTAATTATATTGAGGCTAATAAAATAGCAACTATAGCTTCATGCTTGCCATATTATTGTAATGTGATTATTGCTGAAATAGCGTGTGAGAGTGGCTTGAATTATTTTGATTTAACTGAAGATGTTGCGGTATCAGACAAAGTAAAAGAATTATCACATGACAGCTCTGGTTATTTCGTTGGTCAATGTGGTTTGGCTCCAGGTTTTATAAGCATAGTTACAAATAATTTAATACAGGAGTTTGATGAGGTTGAGTCTGTTAAAATGCGTGTTGGTGCATTACCTGTCAATGTAAGTAATGCGTTGCAGTATGCTTTAACATGGTCAACTGAGGGCTTGATTAATGAATATTCAAATAAGTGTTCTGCACTAGATAACGGGGACATTGTATCTAGGTACCCTTTAGAGGGACTGGAAGAGATTAAAATAGATGGCTTAACCTATGAAGCTTTTAATACTTCAGGGGGCGTTGGTTCTTTAGTTAATAGTTCATTAGGGAAAATAAAAAACATGAATTATAAAACTATTCGTTATCCGGGGCATTGTGATAAAATTAAATTTCTTATGCATGAGTTGCGTCTTGGGCAAAGTCGTAGTTTACTGCAAGATGTATTAGAAACAGCAGTTCCACAGATGTCACAAGATGTTGTGTTGGTTTTTGTTGCTGTGCAAGGTAAGAAAAATGGTAGTTTGATTGAAAAAAACTACACAAAAAAATTCTACCCAAAAACAATAGATTCTTATCAATGGTCTGCTGTGCAGATGAGCACAGCCTCAAGTTTATGTGCTCTTATAGACTTGGTAATAGGTGGCCATGTTAAACCAGATAGTAACTTTGTTCGCCAGGAATTAATTAAATTTAATGATTTTATAGATAATAGGTTTGGCGCTTATTTTGCATAGGGAGTATCATGGGAATTATTTTAAAAAAGCTAGGGGTTGAGTCGAGTAATTCAGGTACTGGCTTTGGATGTAATTGGGAGCCAGGTAAAGATAGGGTGATCCCATCTTATAATCCAGCAAATAATTCATTGATTGCTAATGTTACAGCTGCTACGCAAGCTGGTTATGAAAATATAATTCAAGGGGCGACAAAGGTTCAGGTTAATTGGCGCAGCACTCCTGCTCCTGTAAGAGCGCAGTTAGTGCGTGAAATTGGTTTGTTGCTTAGAGATAGTAAAGATTACCTTGGAACTTTAATTAGTTTAGAGACAGGAAAATCTAAACAAGAGGGTGATGGTGAAGTACAAGAGATGATTGATATGGCTGACTTTGCTGTAGGTCAGTCTAGAATGCTATATGGTAAGGTTATGCCATCCGAGAGACAAAATCATAAGTTATATGAGCAGTGGCATCCATTAGGAGTGTGCGGCGTTATAACTGCTTTTAATTTCCCTGCAGCAGTTTGGTCGTGGAATGCTTTTTTAGCTATTATTTGTGGTAATGTAGTTGTGTGGAAACCTTCGCCAAAAGCCCCACTTACTGCTATTGCTATCCATAAGATATGTCAACAAGTTATGTTCGATTTTAAGGCGGACGGTGTGTTCTCTATTTTTAATACAGATGATCCTGCTATGATTGATGCTTTTGTTGAAGATAAAAGGGTGTCATTGATTTCTTTTACCGGATCGACATCTATTGGAAATAAAGTCGGCATTAAGGTTGCAAGCAGATTTGGCAGAAGTATTTTAGAGCTAGGCGGCAATAATGCATGTATTGTTGATTCAACTGCAGATTTAAATATGGCCACTGAAGCTATATTGTTTGGTGCTATTGGTACTGCAGGCCAA
>Ga0209151_1001387_pt1 | contig 14715 bp, 10 predicted proteins | sample SaaInlV_DNA_165m_FD_184688 | JGI IMG/M metagenome (GOLD analysis project Ga0209151, IMG submission 184688) | Marine microbial communities from expanding oxygen minimum zones in the Saanich Inlet - SI075_LV_DNA_165m (SPAdes) (version 2) | ecosystem: Environmental > Aquatic > Marine > Unclassified...
AGCCGAAACAACGGAAACAAAGATAAAACCGGGGCAACGCTGTTCAGTTGCAAGTAAAATTGAATGTACAACTTAAACTCAGTGAGTTTTTGTCTTGACTCAGGGGTCCACTATACGCCTCAGACGCTAGCCTAAACTGGTATCTTTTGCATACCAAGCCTCGAGAAGAGGCACGCGCACTATTAAATTTAGAGCAACAAGATTATCCATGCTACTGCCCTATGATAAGCACTGAAAAGCAGCGCAGAGGCAAAGTGAAAGTGATTAGCGAGTCGATGTTTTCTCGTTACCTATTTATACAGTTAGACGCCAGCCCTAATGGTAAAGGTTGGCATAGCATTCGCTCAACACCAGGGGTTAGTGGCTTGGTCATGTTTGGTACTGAGTACGCCAAAATCGATGAGCAAGTGATTCAATGTCTGCGCACACGCGAATCGACTTCTAAGCTCTAATAAAACGGCTTATGCCTATTTGTTAACGCCACAAGGTATCAAGGAAAAAAGCGTCTTGGCAGGCCAGTTTTTAATAAGAAAAATGCATGAATATGAAGCCCTAAAAGCAGAGATAGAAGCACTGCAATTAGATGAGTCCATGCGTAAGTGATTAAAACGAGTTGAATGTAATGCGCGTAGATTGATAGCTAGGATTGCTTAGATTGTTACTGTGGAAAATGAACAGGCATATTTATAATTAATGAGATCGACCGTAAATCAAGCTGGATATTTTGCGGTCGAAATTTTCGACCGCAAAATTTTCAAAAACAAGAACAACTCCCAGTGTATTTACTGAAAAAAGCATGTATATGCTAGCGAAAATACTGAAAAGTAAACAACAGAAGCCACTTTTGCAATCATTGAAACTTTTTCCAAAATTCGCGAACTTTCACGAACGGTTAATGAACTTTCAACCATAGAAAATAAACAAGACCAGAAAAGTCTAACGCAACGTAGTGGTGAACTAATCGCAGAGGTATTGGATGATGACTTACAAACCAGCGAAGCAGAAACCACGATAGAACTTAATTTTGCCGTATTAAAATTTAAGCATACAATCAAAAAGAAAAACCCATGAGCAAAAGAAAAGTTTGTGTATTACTACAACGCACCTTAAGCTCGCCGCCGCTTAATTGCCGCCGCGGATTGATAAGCTATTTTAAGATTTTTGGGAAATAAAATAATGAATAAGTTTTCAATCGAGTCTGACCCCATTGATTCATGTTATCAATAAGGGGGGGATTTAAAATGACAAGTTTCAAATCAAGCTGGACGACACCTTGATATACAATAAAACATTGCAAAACGCAGCATATTGTCGCAAAATGAGCTCAACGACTCACTAAAACAAAAAGGTAAATATATGGCAACTAGCGTAAGATTAAATGATAGCTTAGTCACCCATGCTAGAGTTTATGCAGAAGCTGAAAGTCGCTCTTTACCAAAACAAATTGAGCACTGGGCTAAAATAGGGAAAATTATGATAGATAACCCTGACCTTCCCTATGAGTTTGTACATGAGTCTTTACTGGCAACAGAAGAAATCAAACAAGGCTTAACTAAGCAATATGTTAGAAAATCTAAGAGAGATTGATGTTTATCAAGCTAGGCGATTTGAAAAAGGTTTAAGAAAATTACCCGAACATCAACTTAAAACCGTTGAAGATGAAATTGATAATATCATTGAGAACCCAGAAATTGGTGAACTAAAAAAAGGGGATCTTTCACACCTGAGAGTCCATAAGTTTAAAATAAACAATGAACAAGTTTTACTTGGTTATTCTTGGCTAGAGAGCAAAATTGAAATTTATTTACTTTACCTAGGATCTCATGAAAACTTCTATAAAAAAATGAAAGAACAACGAAAAATAGACGTTAAATTTATTAAAACTTAAGGGATTTTAAGCTAAACCGCTCTGAAACTAAAACCATTTTTTATTTCAATCGAGTCTGACCCCATTGGTTTCTTCTTTAATAATCTGCTCATTTTCATATACTTGATAAACAAGCCTATGTTGAATATTGATTCTTCTTGAATAAGCTCCCTTTAAATCACCGACTAATTTTTCATGCGGGGGTAGATTTTGAAATGGACTCTCTTTAACTATATTCAAAATTAACTCAGCATTAGCTTACTTAAACACCAGTCCATCGACCGTTAGATCGTGGGAGCAAGGTGAAAAATCACCTAAAGGCACGTCGCTTAAATTATTAAATTTAGTCGCTAATAAAGGCTTAGATGTGCTCGCTTACTATATGGCTCCGGTTTTTTTCTCGTTCCGAAGCTCTAGCTTGGGAATGCATATCTTCAAGCTCTGCTTGATGTGATACTAAGAAAATAAAATAATGGACAATATCAAGCTGGCCGACCCTTGAATTTTTGAGAAATAAAATAATGAATAAGATTTCAATCGAGTCTGACCCTATTGTTTCCTATTGTTTCTATTGTTTCTAAATCAAGCTGACTCTATTGATTCTCAAGGACATCATAGTATCTTTTAATGGTTATTTTGTGGTAAAATAGCTACCATAGTAGCTTTTTCGAGTTGGATCTTATGGCTAAATTATCTCTATTATCAGCAAGTGATGTTCAATCTTCATTATGTGAATGGTTAATTTCACAAAGAAAAAATTCGAAACTTTCAAGAGAAAAACTAGCTCAGCGTAGTACTGTTCCAGTCTCGACGATAAAAAAGTTTGAAACAACAGGGCAAATATCGTTACGTCAATTTTTACTGCTATGGCAAAGTGTAGATGAGCTAAAACGGCTAAATGATCTGAGCAAAATAGAGCTTCAAGTTAAGACTGTGCCCTTATCGATTGATGAGGTACTTAAAAAATGAGTTATTTACAGGTGGAAAGGTTAGACGTATGGCGCAAGCTTACGAACGGCAGGACTATAAAGGTAGGTGAATTAGCTCAAAACAAACAAGGTGTTTATTTCCAATACCACACTGGCTATTTAAATAGCCATGAAAACTTATCACCTTTTAACCTTAATTTTGATTCATCGTTACAATTAGCACCTCAAACTCCACACAATGGCTTGCAGGGTGCTTTTTCAGATTCACTGCCTGATGGATGGGGATTGCTTTTAATGGATCGAGTATTCAGACAATTGAATAGGTTACCAACACAAATTACAGCAATGGATAGGCTTGCATTTGTAGGGAAGCGAGCAATGGGTGCGTTGTTTTATCAACCTGTGTCAGAGTTACAAAAGAGTGATAGCGCTGATTCAATGAGCCTTGCAGAAATAGGCTTGCAGGCGCAAGCAGTATTCGCTGGTCAGGAGACAGACGTTCTTCAGGCGTTAGTCAATGTAGGAAGTTCTGGTGGTGCAAGACCAAAAGCACAGCTTTATCTCAAAAAAAACGATGATGAATATTGCAGTACCGCGCCAGCCAACGGAACGGATGCCTATTTGGTTAAATTTACATCATCTCAGCTCTCACTAAAGCATGAAGAAGGGCTATGTGAAGCTGTCTATTTAACAATGGCAAAAAAAGCCGGTATTGATGTGCCAAAGTGGAGGTTATTAAATGCACCACAAAGTTCAGGTGCAAAAAAATGGTTAGCACTAAAACGATTTGATATCACCAAAAATTCAGACGAAACGGAAGGTCGATTACATTTACACAGTGCGAGTGGCTTACTTGATGCCGACTATAGGATGCCAAGTTTAGATTATGAAGACTTAATCAAGGTAGCAAGTATTCTTTGCAAAAGCCCTGCGGCAGGGCAAGAAATGTTTAGGCGTATGGTTTTTAACTTGTACGCTTTAAATCAAGATGATCATAGTAAAAATTGGGCATTTTTACAGCAAGACAATGGCGAGTGGCAATTAGCCCCTTTTTATGATGTAACGTTCAGCCCATCAGCGTATGGAGAACATGCAACAGCTTTTGCAGGGTTTGGTAAACATCCCAGCTTAAAAGCCATGCAAAAATTAGCTAATCAAGCAAATTTTTCAAACTGGAAGCAAGCACAACAAGTGATTGAAGAAGTTGTAGACGCAATAAATGCATTTGCTGGTATTGCTAGAGAATTAAATGTTGAACAAAAAACAATAAAGCTGATAAATCAACAGCTAAACAATGTTTATTTAGAAAATAAAGGTTCAAGTATTAGGGTATGATTTCAAACCGTCATCCCAGTATGCTCTAGCTGGAATCTTCATGAAATATTAGACTCCCGCTAAAAGCATGCAGGAGTGACGAGAAATGAAATTTCTGCACCTTCATAAAAAATCAAGCTGGCTGACCCCTTGATTTCCTTAAAAAATCAAGCTGGCTGACCCCTTGATTTCCTAACCGCCAAATAACCATATAACAGGTGTAGGCTGGGTTTCACCTCACGAATTCTGCTCTCGTGGGATGAAACCTAGCAAAGGTCATAAGCCAGCTCTAAAACGGTTTTTAAATACTATAATTCAGCGGGGTGGGTAAAAACATATTTACCTGCCGATGCCCTGTTTTTTCTTAGTTTAGATAAGCGCTGTATTTCATTAAGGATAATCAAGTTATCTTCTGGTTTTCCGTATACTTTATTGAGCCTTAGTTGAAAGTTTAGAAACATAACTCCATTTTGGTAAAATTCATTATTAAGTAGTCCCCAAGCTCCCCAGAGTACTGATAAGGCTTTTTTGTATTGCTTGTTTATGATCAGGTAGCGCGCGTATTCATCGCGAACCATTAATTGATAAGGGTCAAGCAATAATGATTTTTCATAGAATTTAGATACTGTCGAAATGCTGCCCTGCATCTCCTGAATAATCTCAGCTTTGGTATGGTAGATTTCGGCGTTAGCTGACATTTTTGAAACTGCGGTATCTATTCTGCTTAGTGCAAGGTTTGCTACTTGTCGTCGTTTGAGTGTCTCTGTTTTGCGTTTGTCTTGCTGTAAAAGTGTGGATATATTTTGTGCACTAAAAAATTCATAACGCTCGACTAGTGGAAAAAACAGCCCAGATAATCGATCATATTCCAAAGCCTGTTGTTGGTTTTCGGTGTTTGCTGCTCTGAATGTGTAATAAAAAGATAGGCCAAAAGTGACAATGAGCATGATGACCAAGGTGTTTAATACACGGTATAGCCAGATAGTTTTACCGGTTAATTTTTGAGGGATAGGTTTCTCGGGGGCCTCTGATGTCATCGCAATGTTTCTGGCAGACCGACCTAAAAAATAACCCCAGAGAATTTGTATGGTTAACTGGTACAGGTGAAAGGTAAAAAAAGTATGTACCATTATGCCTACACAAGTGGCTAAGAGTGCAAAAGCTTCGACTTTATAGGCTGAAAAGTCAGCGGTACGTTTTATTGTTAAATTGTATAAGCGTTTACAGAGAATAAAGATAAAAAAAAGAAATATAATTAACCCTACAGGCCCTAGTTCAAGCAGGATCTGCAAGTAATCGTTATGGGCAAAAAAACCAGCATCATCAGAAAGAGGTGGCTTATATTGCGCGTAAAGTAAATAAAAAGTTCCTAGCCCCCAGCCTAAATAGGGACGATCTAAATACATATCCCAGGCTGGTAGCCATAATAAATGCCGACCAGAGCCAAGCGCAACTAAGGAGTCTGACTCTGCTATGGCACCAATTCGTTGCACGATAGAATCACTTACCAGTAAGCCATTTAGTAGATAGCCAATACATAATGCGGCTAGTAGAAAAAATAAGCCGTGATTGATTGATAATTTTTGCCGCCAGGCAAGTATATTTAGACACACAGCCACCGTAACAAAAATCAATAGTGCGCCTCGACTTTGGGTGAGCCCCATAGCGAAAGCAAATAGCAGGGTCATGAACAACCAGAAACCAAGTCGCCAAATGCTTGCGGATGGCTGCAGTGTGTAAGTCACTATACCTGGTATTAGAATCATAGCTAATAGGGCAGCATGAGTATTCCAGTTGCCTAACATGCCACTTGGGCGGGCTGCATGAAGAATAAATGCCTGATAGAATGTATAACAGACTAATACTAAGCCTACCCCAAGCAGTATTCGATAAAAGTATCCTGTGCTTTTATCATTGCTTGTATAGCCAATAAAGTAGGTTAATAAGCCACCTAAAAAAGTACTGCTGTTGAAAATGCTCAGAGCTTTTGCCACAGACCAGAACATGCCGGCTAGAACTGTCCATGCGATAAACAACGCATAAATCAGAAACGCTTTATCCTTAAGCAGAGGGAAATATAAATTAGGCTGACGTAAACGCCATAAAACCAGCCCCCATAATAGAGTAATGGAAAACCATTGAGATATAAAACTACCTCCGCCTTGATAAAGCATGGCTAGAATAAGTGCCAATATAAGGATAAAGGGTTCCACCAGTGAGGTATATGAGCTTATTATTTTACGCATGTGAATTTATAACAAGTATTGATAAGGTTAGCGTTAACTAAGAATGTTCATATAATACCAATTACTATAAGTTTATAAATTAATTTTTATAGTGATCTGTTCCTGAAGGGAATTCATCCGCTGAAAATCTTGGAGTGTGCCACAGGCACACCTGCTATCCAGGGAAATAATGAACCTTGGATATTTAACCATGTCTGTGCTAATATACTGTGTAACTTACTAATTTAATGATGCTTTTAGTTAGTTTTGTCGCTTACTATTTTATCGTTTTTGAGTAAGTTTTTATTTTTTTAGCTATTCAGGCTAGAAATTGATTCGCTTTAATGCGTTTTGCAAGTGGCTCTATAGCTTATTTCCAAAAGAATAACGTAGATCATACTATATTATTTCATTCGAGTCTGACCCCATTGGTTTTTACTTCAACTTGCGCTTACGGCCTGCTGGCTTGCGCCCATCTCACTTAACATTTGGAGTTACCTCCGCCTGCCCGATGCTTGCTATCTGGTGGTTGACCTACCTTGCCAGAGCGGGAATTTCACCCGCTGGAATTATCGACCTTGCTCGGCCGCACACCCCATTGGTTTTTGCTATTTATTGACTATAAATAGGTGTATTATTGTTATTCACTAAAATAGGAGGTTTTATGAAATTACATTGGATTTATGCCATCAATATATTATTAAGTTTCTGTTTTGTTTCAATAGTGCTGGCAAATGAACCATCCTCACATAGAATGAAGCCTCGACCATTTCCACAGTTACAAGCTAAGACTTACCAACTAGAACAAACAAATATACAAAGTAGAGCTCATAAATCACATTCTCCTGAAGTAATTGATTTAGATTTTCTCAGTGATGATGAACTTTTGAAAATTCAGAAAGGGAGAAAGAGATCAAGTTCAATAGAATACAAATCAACTTTAATAGGAATACCAAGAACAATACCCCATCAAAGAACAAAGGATTTTGTTTGGAATGATGCTTTATATGGTGGAAAGGTTTCCAAAGTACAGATTATTTCCTATGATGCTAAAGCGTTACGCGTGGGGTTAATCATTAGAGACTTACCAATCGGTTCAGAATTACGTTTTTATTCACCATCAAACCCTGATAAAGTCCATTTTTTAACAGCTAAAAAGATACGCTACGTAATACAAAAAAATATCGAGATAGACGGGCTTTCAGAAGAATCTCAAACTTATTGGTCACCAATAATTCAGGGTGACACCATTGAATTAGAAATCTATTTAAAAAAGGAAATAGATATTGAAGCTTTTGATATCGAGATTAAATCGTTATCTCATATATTTGATTATAATATTACTACTCCAAGTAGTCAGATTCCTAATAAACGAAGCTATTTAGATTCAGACACCTGCAATCTCGATTACAAGTGTTATGAAAGTACTTGGGAAGTTGGAAAGTCAGTAGCTAAAATGGTTTATACTGACAAAGCATCAACTTACTTCTGTACTGGTACTTTACTGGCTAATAATTTGGACAAACCTTATTTCTTAACTGCTAATCACTGCATAACAACTCAGTCTTCAGCTTCATCTTTAACAACCTATTGGTTTTATACTTCAACAAGTTGTAACAGCCCTTCTATTAACGATTATAAAATAATCAATTCTGGAGGCTCATTACTTTATACTAACTCAACTGTTGATACTACTATGCTTGAACTCAATGAAAACCCACCTGCTGGCGTTTGGTTCGCTGGGTGGAGTGCAAACTCAGTTGGTTTAAATGAAAATGTTACAGGGATACACCATCCTAGTGGAGATTTGAAGAAAATCAGCTTCGGTTATATTTCTGATATTACTGGATATAATTCAATTGATGATAACTCTCACATACAGGTAACTTGGCAACAAGGAATTACAGAAAGTGGAAGTAGTGGCTCACCACTTTTCTTGGATGGTGGATATATTGTAGGAGTACTGCATGGAGGATTAAGTTTTTGTAGTTCACCAAATGCTCCAGATCTTTACGGTCGTTTTGATTTAGCCTATCAAGATGGTTTAAAGGACTGGCTAGACGCAACAAAGACAAAGGAGAATGTCACCAGACTCTATGTGGCTACTTTTAACCGCGCACCAGATGCAGAAGGTTTAGATTACTGGCTAAATGAGTCGGGATTGCAACTTGAACGGATTTCTCAAAGCTTCTTTGACCAACCAGAGACACAGGAACTTTATCCCCCTGAAACATCGGCTTATGACTTTGTATGGTCAGTTTACGATAACCTTTTTAACAGAGAGCCAGACCCTGAAGGGTTGGCATATTGGGAAGAGGAACTCCAAAGTGGAAGCATTCCTAAATCTACATTTATTTTAGCTGTAATTAATGGTGCTCAGAATACTCAAGAATATGGTAATGATGCCACTATCCTAGAGAATAAAACAATAGTTGGGTTGGCATTTGCTGATGCAGGCTTAAATGATGTAACAGAGGCTACAGAAATCATGAGTGGTATTACGGATGATTATGCTACGGTTATTGCTGCGCTTGAAACATTACCGCCAACACCAAACACGATACATATTACCAATGACTACCAGGTTGAAAGTTTGGGAACAGAAAGCACTATCAGTACTACTATTTCGATAGATACCGCTACATCAAAAAGTCTCTATCTAGTACTTAGCAACTATGCCAATGTATCTGGCAGTACGACTATTACACATAATCCTAAAGCTATAGCAGCAGTACAATCCAGATCTATAGTACCTGCTAACTCTACACAAAAACCAGTTATTCTCCATGCCCCTCAGCATGTTCAGGATTTTAATGCGGATGTCAAAACATTATTTGTAAAGACAGATACTAATTTACCCCAAAGAAAAACCATAGCTGTAGCAGAAAAAAATCAAGATGCTGTTGGCAATATTACAACATTTTATCTTGATGATACAGGATCAGACACTACCATGGCTACAGCGCGAAAAGTGGTTTCAAATGTGACAACAAACTATGGTCTCAAGACACTTAATGTCTGGGTATCAGACGATAGTTTTGGTTCGGGATGTACAAAGTCCAGATGTGTCACACAGGATATGGTTGATGCGTTAGCTAACATCTTTTTGAGCAGTGGTGCAAATAATGATATTTATGACTGGGTCAGCAACATTTATGAAGCGGAGTGGGGAGAGGAAGCCGCAAGCAAATATAGTAACTTAATTGGTGAAGATAATGAAATTACTATCTTGCTGACAGATATAGATAAAGATGATAGTCCTAATGGCGGAGTAGGAGGCTACTTTTGGTCAAAAGATAACTTCATTTTTTCTAATACAAATGGCTCAAACGAAAGAGTCATGTTTTATATTGATTCAGTCATGTTTGCTAATACTGATAGTGGTGATTTCTGGCAAAAAACGACATTCTCAACGCTTGCCCATGAATTGCAGCATGCGATCAATTTCTATCAAAGTACTGTTTTACTTGATGCTACTATGGATATATGGATAAATGAAATGCTCTCTGAGTCTGTGGAAGATCTTGTTGCGACCAAGATCGAAGACATCGGTCCAAGAGCTGTTGCGTATACAGATGGAAGTGCTGGTTCTGCAGGGAATAGGAATGGGAGATATCCACTTTTTAATGCAAATAATACACTCTCTCTTCCAACTTGGAATAATCAATTACAAGATTATTCTAAAGTCAGTGCATTTGGAGCTTATCTCACGAGAAACTATGGAGGTGCAAAACTCCTTCATGATATTATGCATAATACATATGAGAATGAACAGGCTATAGTGGATGCTGTCGGAAAAACAGCAGATGGTTCAGGAAAAACATTTAACAACCTACTCAATGAATGGGGTATTGCTGTATTATTATCTACTATTGAGAGTCCAGAAAACTTACCTACGTATAATACTGGTGACTTTACTCTCGATACCTATAACAGTACAACGTACAAAATGGGTTCCATAAACTTTTTTAATTATGATTCATTACCGACCATATATACCACAGCAGGTACAATTCAAGCTCAAGCAAATTATTACTATAAGGTAGGCGATAATCTAACGGGAATCATTACCCTTGATCTGGAACTTAACGGTCAAACAGAAGCAACACTGATAGCAAAATGATAAAAAGAATAATTATAGGTCTTATTATCATCGGATTCATAGGATGTGCTCAAAACAATACGATGGAACTTGAGGGGAGACTGGCAGTAAAAGGCTCCTCTATTCATACATATCTAAACATTAAAGATATCAAGAGCAACAAAAACTACAAGATTCAAAATCAAGAGAGTTTTGACTTGATGCAAAAACAAAATCAAACGCTTAGAGTCAAGGTGAGACTTATCAAAAAAGCCATAGGACCAGGCTTCCCTGCTGTAGTAGAAGTATTGGGAGTAATAGAAGTAAAATAATATTCTATCTTTTTTACAGCACTACAAATAACTTGTCAGCTTTGAAATAAAGAATCAACCACTAATGTGCGTTTTTCAATTGGAAGCGAAACAGTTTTATTTATTAGATATTCAGTGTTCATTGTACAGATTTATAAGCTATTGCTTATTAATAGAAGATATGGAGAAGCGGTTTACTCCCTCTTATTATTCTGTTCCATTAGCATTCTGATCATGTGTTTTCTTATTTACCAAATAACCCAGCTTACTTATTAGTCAGTGGGTGTTACCCCTTCATAAATCGGGTACCGTTCTTCTTCGGTCAGTCGGGTATATGTCTCTGGCATAGTGATCTCACATTGGGTTTTAGTCGACCGTGAGTTTCGCCCCCTGGCCATTAAAATTCAATGTGTCGCACTGGCGACTCAAATCCGCGCAGTTCAATAATGAATTTTTAAAGTCAGTATCATTTAATCCTGATAGCCCTGTAGAAAAATTTAAGTGATTTTAATAGTGAGACATGAAATAATAATGGGTTTATAGATGTTTGGGGATTGCTAGTAAATATGAAAGATGAGCAAAGGTCTGAATTACGCGAGGCGTTAGTGCTTTGTAAAGGCGCTTTTTTATCAGCAGCTGCATTTAGTTTAGTTATTAATATACTAATGCTAACCCCAGTAATTTATATGCTGCAGTTATATGATCGCGTTCTTAGTAGTCGGAGTGAAGAAACGTTAGCGATGCTGACGCTTATTGTGGTAGCTATTTTTATTACTCAAGGAGCTTTAGAGTGGGTGCGTTCGCAAATTTTGGTTAGGGTTAGTACGAAGTTGGAAACTTTGTTGAATAAACGTTTATTTGTTATTGCGTATAAAAAATCACTTTACACCGGTGGACAACAAGCAAATGGGCAGCCGTTAGATGATTTGACGTCTTTACGTCAATTTCTGACAGGCAATGGATTGTTCGCTTTTTTTGATGCGCCATGGCTGCCTATTTATATCGCTTTGATGTTTTTATTCCATTGGTCTTATGGCTGGGTAGCTATTTTTGCAGCCACAATTTTGATTGTATTAGCTATTATTAATGAAAAAAGCACACATAAGGTACTTAATGAAGCAAATAGTCTGGCCGCACAAGGTCGTGCATTAGTTAATAAAAACCTTAGAAATGCCGAAGTGATTGAATCAATGGGGATGTTAGATGACGTTCATAAGCGATGGTTAAAGGGAAGTGAAAAAGTTTTGTTGTTGCAAGCCATCGCTAGTTCACGTGCTGGCTTGATTTCATCCGTATCAAAAACATTAAGAATGTTGTTTCAGTCTTTGGTTTTAGGTCTAGGGGCATATTTGGCCATTGAACAAGAAATTTCACCTGGACTCATGATTGCGGGTTCAATTTTATTGGGTCGTGCTCTTGCGCCGATAGATTTAATGATCGGTAATTGGAAGGGGTTTGTTTTAGCGCGGGCACAATATGGGCGCTTAAATGAGTTGTTGCATCAAATTCCTGAGGATGCGGAGAAAATGTCTTTGCCTGAGCCTAAAGGCTGCATCCAAATACAACAAGCCGTTATTGCTCCCCCTGGTTCAAACGTGGCTGTTATTAAAGGTGTGTCCTTAATGATTGAAGCAGGGGACTCTGTAGGTATTATTGGTCCTAGTGGCGCGGGGAAATCAACCTTAGTTAGAGCTTTGTTAGGTATTTGGCCGGCAGCGAGTGGAAAAATACGCTTAGACGGCGCGGATGTTTTTGCTTGGAATAGAATGGAGCTAGGTCCTTATATTGGTTATTTGCCGCAAGATATTGAGTTATTTGAAGGAACAATCAGTGAAAATATTGCACGATTCGGTGAACTTGATGCTGAGAAAGTAGTTTTAGCCGCTAAGATGAGTGATGTTCATGAGCTTATTTTACGCTTGCCAAATGGATATGACACAGTGATTGGTGCGACTGGCGGGAATTTATCCGGTGGACAAAGACAAAGAATTGGTTTGGCTAGAGCGCTATACGGTAATCCAAAGCTTGTTGTGTTAGATGAGCCAAATTCCAACTTGGATGAACAAGGTGAAATTGCTTTGGCCAAAGCTTTGGCTCAATTAAAACAGGCGCAAGTAACTGTTATTATTGTGACGCATCGAAATAGTGTTTTAGGCAGCGTTGATAAATTATTGATGCTTGATGAGGGGCTACTGCTGGCATATGGACCTAGAGATGAAGTTCTTTCTCATCTACAAAAGCAGCGATCACCCGAACCAAAGCAGAAGAAAACGATGACGGTTCCTGTCGCATAAGCATGCGTAGAAATTGTCATGAATCAACCAATAATCTAAGTAAATTAAATGTAATGTAATGGTTAAGAAAAGCTTTATAGAAAATGGTTTTGAAGATTTAAAAAACAAACTTAAAAGCATATTTAATGCTGAAAATAAAGAGACTGGTTTTGAAGATTTAAAAAACAAACTTAAAAGCATATTTAATGCTGAAAATAAAGAGACTTCGGAAATAGTTTCAGACAATCTTCCTGTCATATTACGTACAGATGATAGACCCATACGAAATATAGGATATAGCATATTATTTGTCATGATTGGTGTCTTTGGGACATGGAGCTATATTGCCCCTATTGGTAGTTCGTCGCTTGCCAGTGGTGTTGTCGCGGTTAAAACACATCGTAAAACAATACAGCATCTCGAAGGAGGAATCGTAGATAGTATCAGTGTGCGTGACGGGGATTATGTTAATTCAGGGGCGACTTTGCTCACATTAGACAGCACCCAAGTTAAGGCGCAGATAGAAATATTCAGCGGACAGTATATTTCTTTGGCGGCTATTGATGCCAGACTTACAGCGGAACGTACAGAATCTAATGAAATAAAATTTCCTGATACCTTTAAAGATCTAAATGATTCTCGTGTTCAGGAAGCAATACAGGGTCAACAGCAAATTTTTATAGCCCGAGGAGACAGTCATAAAGGTGAGATCAACCTATTGAGTCAGCGAGTCAAACAGCTCGGTTTAAAAATAACAGGTTTAAAGACGCAGCAAAAGAGTAAAAGGCGATTATTAGGATCCTATGCGGAAGAAATAAGTGACATAAAAGAGCTGTTGGCAGAAGGTTTTGCCGATAAGCAACGACTAAGAGAATTGCAGCGTCAACATACGATGACTCAAGGTGACATTGCTTCACTCACGACAGAAGTCGCTAGCGCACAAATGCAACAAGGTGAGACTGAGCTGGAAATTGTCCAAACAACACGTAAATTTCAAGAACAAATTGCAACACAGTCTGAAGAAGTGAATGCCGAATTATTTAGTATTAACGAGCAATTAATTGTTGCTGTAGACAAAGCAGAGCGAAGCATCATAAAAGCGCCTGTCAGCGGCTTTATACTCGGTATGGCTACACATACGGACGGTGGCGTGGTGATGCCCGGAAGTCCAATCTTAGATATTGTTCCTGAAGATGAAGAGTTAATTGTAACAGCACAAGTAGCACTCATGGACATTGATAAAGTGGTAGTAGGTACTTCAGCAGAAATAAGATTTAGTGCTTTTAGCAGTAAAACAACACCGGTTATGGAAGGGCGGGTAAAAACAATTTCAGCCGATACCCTGACAGATCCTGTCACAGGTATGCCCTTTTATGAGGCGGTTATCGAATTAACACCAGAAAGCACACAAAAACTGGGTGGCTTAGTGCTTATTCCGGGTATGCCAGCAGAAGTATTAATTAATACAGGCAAAAGAACGTTTTTTGAGTATTTGGTTCAACCATTATCAGACGCTTTTTCGCGCTCTTTTATAGAAGAATAATAATGAGAAAATTAAAATTAAACTTACTTTTAAGTTTCTTGTTAGGCATCGCGTCACCAGCGTATGCGGATGATTTATTGGAGATATATCAGAAAGCACTTATTTCGGATCCTAATTTACAGACAGCAAAATTAGAATTTGAACTATCAGAAGCTCAGCAGGGACAGGCCGG
>Ga0209151_1001426_pt1 | contig 14457 bp, 14 predicted proteins | sample SaaInlV_DNA_165m_FD_184688 | JGI IMG/M metagenome (GOLD analysis project Ga0209151, IMG submission 184688) | Marine microbial communities from expanding oxygen minimum zones in the Saanich Inlet - SI075_LV_DNA_165m (SPAdes) (version 2) | ecosystem: Environmental > Aquatic > Marine > Unclassified...
AAATACTTAATGGTGAACGTCTGTAAATAAGTGGTTTATATGTAATCACTATATTTTTTGCTTTATGAGCCAAGTGTTTACAACCTAAAAATCATATGATTTGAAACAACCTTAATTTTCATTATTGTTTACTAATAATTAGTAAGCAATCTTTAGGTTGGTTTATTATGAAAAGTCGGCGTTTTAAATGTTAAAAGGTGTAATAATTAATTATTTCCACTTTCATTTAAATATGAACTTAACTTATTATAATCTTTTATATTATACTTTATTGTAAAGCCATAAGAAATTTGTTTTTTATCTTGAATTAAAAATAAATCATCATTTGTAAAATTATTTTCTTTTATATAATTTGGTAAATTGTTATATGGAAAATCAATTTCAATAATATACTTAGATAAAGTTTCATCAGTTTCATCAGTATCATCAGTATTTACAACAGATACAACATTAAACCCACTTGAATAAAATAATGAGTCAATTTGTTCATTATTTGAACCAGATTTATTACCTTTTGATAGTCCAAATTTTACTTTATTTTTATTAAAACTTGGTAGGTTATCATATTTATTCAAATAAATAAAATCTTCTTCAATATGTGATACTTTTAAATAATATTTATTACCATTTATGATAATAATTATATAATAATTACTTAAATTTTCATTCACAATTTTAAAACTATTAAATAAATGCAAATGGTTAATTACATGTTTTGTATTATCCACCTTATAAAATAAAGATAATTTTATATTGTCTGATGTCTTTTTAAATACATCAATTTTAATATTATCTTCAAAAAATATCATTTGATTTTCATTAGGAATAACATGATAGAAATAAATTAAGTCACGAATTATTAATGGATTATTGCTAATTATATCACATTTATTGATATTATAATAATCTTTACAAATCTTTTTATATTCAGAATGAGTTCTAACTATTTCAAACTTAGTAGAATATTCTTTTTTACCACATATACCTAAATAATTTAACGAACCTTGTGTAAAATTATTAATAAATAATTTATCTATACCAAAATTATAAATTCTACTATTTTTATTGTTTAATTTGATTGTAAATTTATCTAACTTTCCTAAAGAAGAAGGATTATAAACCATTATTTCATTTGGTGTTATTAAATTTGTAAAATTATTTGAATAAGCAATTGATGTTAAACTACTCCCATGATTAATACGTAAAACAGCAAATGAATTTTTAAAATTTGTATTTCCACCTTTATATGGACTTCTTAATTCTGGAATTTCTAATAATAAATAACTATCTTTAAAAATAGTTAAACTTAATTCTGATATATTATTATTATTATTATATGTATTGTATTCAAATGAATGTGCAGGTACAGTTACATTATCTAAATAAACACTATATATATTATCAAATGTTTCACCCACATCATTTTCTGATTGACTCCCAATAACAATTTTTTTCTCTTTTATAATACAAATATCATTCTCAACATATGTATTAAATAAAAAATTATTATCACTTGGTGAAAATTTTACAATAAAATTACATTGATTTGGAAATAGTTCAAAATTTCTATATCTTGAATCAATAACAATATAATCAGTTTTTAAAATAGTTTCATAATTTGGTTCCTTTAATAAAATATTTTTTTTAGATAAACTATTTTCTGAAAAAATAATACCATTATTGTCCAATTTTGTATTTCCATTTTCATTTACACTTGGAATTACAATTGTATCTATATTAGCTTTTTTAATTTCTGTTTTAATTTCTGTTTTAATTTCTGTATTATCATTCTTTAAAAAATTTTGAAAATCACCTACCGAATTTGTAAAATTATTTGATGTATTTGATGTATCTGACATATTAGATAAACTTGTGATTGGTGTTAATTTATTAATATTATTGTTTTGATTTTCTTCTTCCAATATTGTTAATTTATTTTCAACATTTTGATTAATCATCTTTTGATTATCTTCATAATCTGTTAAATTATTTACTTGACTATTGTATGTATTTAATAAATCATTATATAAATCTAATGTATTGCCCTTATTTCCATTATCATCCTTATCATCATTATTATCAATATTAAAATTTATTTCTGATACTTTGGGATATATAGTTTCTCTTTCATGTTTTAACTTTTCTGTATTTTCATTAATATTTATATTATTAATACCTGATGGTTTTGGATAATCAATTACAGTATTATTACTTTTATAATTTTTTAAAATTTCAGAATCAAATAAATTACTCTCTACCTTCGTTGATTCTGAAGAGACAGATCCTGTAGCGACGTTCGAAGTCACATTCAATTTAATATTTTCTGTAGGCTTAGTGTTTTTTTCATAATAAGAAATAACTAAATTGGAAACTTTATTATTCATTAAATTTAAATATTTATCTATGCTACAATTATCAGGGGGATTAGAAGATACATTATTTTTAACATAACTCATACATTTTTCTAATTGTGTATTTATAGTAATATTTTCCATATTATATTTTTTATTTAACTCATTATTTATACTATTTTTTAAATTTATAATATTTTTATTTGAATAAAATTGATTGTATATCATTTATAAAATAAGAAGATTAATTTTAAATAAAAATATTTTAAAATTAATTAATTTATTAAAAATAAAAACAAATTAAAATAATGCGAATATACCACCTAATAAATAATATCCACCTAATAAACTTGATACAGCAATACCTGATCCAATAATTATACCACCAACTAATAAATAATTTTGATATTCAATATGATTCATAATTACTTATAATATATTTTTTAAGATTTTTTTAATTAAATTTAATCTTCTTTAATTGATTTTAATCTTCTTTGTAAGTCAATTGTACTTATAAGTTCTAATATACCAAATATAAATAAAAATAATTTTATATGATGTGTAATTTCAAAACCATCTTTTAATGGATTGAACAATATAATTAATAATAATGACATAAATATTTGAAAATATTTATGCAAATAATGATATAATTGATCAATTGTTTCACGTGTTAATATATTATTTTTAATTAAATGTCTTTCAAATAATAATAAAATAACAATAGATATTTTTATAAATAAAATAAAGTATAATAAGATATCCAAAATAAATAATCCTGTATTAAATATTATATTATATTAATATATTTTTACCTAAAAATTTAAAAATATTTTTTATTATATTATCTTTTTGTTCAGGATTTTCTTTATTATTAAATAAACTATTTAAAAAATTATCTTTTTGTTCAAGAATTTCTTTATTGTTAAATAAACTATTTAAAAAATTATCTTTTTGTTCTGATTTTTGTTCTGGTTTTTGTTCTATTTTTTGTTCACAATGTTCTTTATTGTTAAATAAACTATTAAAATTATCAAAATTATAACTATTATCAAAATTATTTTTATCAAAATTATTTTTATTAGAATTATTATTATTAAAATTATTATTATATGAGAATATAGATACCAATACAAATCCTATAAAGAATAGTATTATATAAATAAAAAATTTAAAAGTATCAATGCTTAAAAAATTTCCTATATTTAATAATCCATTTTCTAAATCAATTGTTAATAAATCATTTTCATGATCATTAGTTGTTTTTTTAATATTTAATTTTATATTTTCTTTTTCTTCATTTATTTCTTCATTTATTTCTGGTTTATTAATTTCCTTAAAAATATCATAGTTTACATAATAATTTAATCCTTGATATTTATCAAGGATTTTTTGTAATTGTTCTAAAGGATAAAAAAAAACACCATTCGAATATAATATCCAATTTTTTAAATTTGCTAATACAATTAATGCTAAATCAGTATAATAAGGATAATTTAATAAAGATAATAAAAAATGAAAATCATCTTTGTTCCATTTATCAAAATCTTTAAAAATTTTTGTTTTGATTAAATCATCTAAATATTCATTTTTTAAAGTACTCATCGTCTATTATTTTTATTTAATATTTTTATTTACTATTTTTATTTAAATTAACTTAAATATATTATAATTATAAATAATATATGAGTAACTTTTCAGATTTTAATAAAGCATTCACACAAGGATTGCGACAAAATGATACAAACTATAATAATGTATTAATTAAACCACCAGAAAGAAATATAACACATAAAAGTATTAATAAAACATTAGTAATTGATAGTAGAGATAGAGATTATGCAAAATATCCTGAGTCAAATTCATACCGTGTAGATATAACAGAAGAATATAGAGACATAACAGCATTAGAATTAGTTTATGGACAACTACCCAATTCTTATTATAATATAAAATCAACAAATAATAATTTTTATATTAGTGAAAATGGAAGTACAAATGTTTATAATATTGAAATACCAGAAGGACAATATACAAATGAAACTTTATTAAATGTATTAAATGGTGAAAAAAGTGATTTATTTTATGAATTAGAAAATAAATATAATTTTTCAAGAGATGAAAATAATTTAAAATGTAGAATACAATCAAATAATTATACAAATAATACTTTTGTTTATAATTTAAATTATGAAATGAATAACGAATGTAATTCTTGTCCTGTAAAAAGTATTGATCAAAATATTGGATTTTTAAATAAAACTTATATTTCTGAAATTATTGATTTAAGTTATATATATGTACCAAAAAATCAGATTATATATTTAAACAAAAGTAGTGATAATGACTATAAATTATATAAAATAACAGCAACATCAAATACAAGTAAAAATCTTGATTTTAGAAGTATTTTTGTCAAAGGAGATTATTTAATATTAAATACAGGAAATTTAAAATATTCATGTAGAATATATAAAATTTTAAATGATAAGTCGATTGAAATAGAATCAATTGACAACAGTAATCCAATTGCTTTATTTGGTAATATTTTTAATAATATTAATATTTTATACAGTCAAAATATTTATAATATTGAAAATAAACCATATGTAATATTAAAAATATCTGAAGCAAAATTATTAACTTCATTAAGTTCATCATCACACAATGCTTATACTTTAATACCATTATCAGACAAAAATACTATTATAAATAAAGGTACTTTGCCAGAACATGGAATTATAAAATATTTTAATCCACCTTTGGGTAAGTTATTTTGGTTAGATATTTCATTTCTTAATTATGACGGAAGTTTATTTGATTTTAGAGGACAAGAAAATATGTTAATGTTTAGTGTAAGTCAATTAAACCAGCCAGGAAGATATAATAATTCAATTGACCCAAGTTAAGTTAAGTTAATTTAATTTAATGTAAGTTAAGTTAATTTCAATTTAAAAAAATAAATATTATAGTAATATAAATGATATTATTTAATACAAAACATTGGCCACTTGTATATTTTTATACGGATGAAAAAGCAATGAATGACGATGATTTTGAAGAATATAAAAAAACATATTTACAAATATTATTGAAATGTAAAAAAGAAAAAACAAAAATTATTTTAATAGCTGATATAAATAATCAAAAAAATCTACAATTAAAATATGTTTTTAAACAAGCACAATTTAATTCTAAAATTGAAAAATTTAATAAATTATTTGTCACAATAGCATGTATTTATTTAAAAGATAAATCAATGAAAAAAATATTAAATTTATATTTTAGTATTTGTAAAAAACCATATTGTCCATATAAAATATGTGCTAATTATAAATCAATGGATAAATTCATTAAAGATGAATTAAATAAAGATTATGATACATCTATTTTTATTAAAAAGGAGAATGATATTTCGTGTTTACAATTATATAATCAAGAATATAGTTTGATTAAAGAGACTCTTAGGGAAGATGAAAATATTAAAGAAGATGAACAAATTATTTCAAAATAATTTATAATGGTAAAATTGTTTTTTATAGAATTAGATTCTGATATTATTTAATTTATATTTGTTATAATTACATATAAAATATAACAAATATGTTCATTTATATATGTAAATATATGTAAATATATGTAAATACAAAAATACAAAAAATACAAAAAATACAAAAAATACAAAAAAGTGTTTTATGGAACACTTAAAAAAATCTTTATAAAATCAAAATATATTATAAATTTACTTTTATTTTTTTCATATTATATAATAGTATAATGGAAAATAAAAGTATAAATAATCAAGACAAAGTAATTAATATTATATTTTCTGTATTTTTTGTAATAATTATGTTATATTTTATTTATTATATTGTAAATTATACAGAATTAATTATAAAAAAAGATAAAAATACAAGAATATATAATTTTAATAAAGGAACAAATGCTTCTAAAAATTTAGATTTATGTAAAAAAGGTTGTGTAAGAGGTGTATGTAAAAATAATAAAAATAATTCTAATTTAAAAAATTCTTGTAAATATGATTTTCAATGCAATTATTGTAAAGATAGAAAAACGAATCAATTTTATGTAGATTTAACAAATTATGAAGAAGTATTACCTGATTATAATATTCAAGAAGAATTATCAAAAAATCAATCAGAAGATCTTAATAACGAAATTAATGACAACAATGATTATATTGATGAATTAAATAATAAAATTAGAAAATATAATGGAATTACAAAATAAATATTATTCATATTATGATAAAAAATGTATATAAATATACTATAATATAATTATTTATATTATAGCATGAATACTAAAAATAAAAAATATATCATTGATGGATATAAAGGAGTTATGGAATTAGATTTAACAAATATTGATCCAAAATATCATAAATTATATATTGATCAACATTACCAAGATATTAAAGATTATAACATTTATCAAAGTACTTTAGAAACACACTTACAATATGAAAATACAATTGTTCGTATTCAAAAAAATAATGAAGTTGAAAGAGATATAATTATTAAAAAGATAGAAGAAAAAAAAAAAGAAAAAGATCAATATTATGAAAGAATTAATGAATCAAAAAAGAAATATGAAAAAAATATAAATGAAAAATATAAATGAACAATAAAAATATCATTTAAATAAATATTAAAAAAATAAATATTAATTATTTAAAGAAATTAACCTATATTAATGTAGTATAATGTTAAAAACTAAATTTAATAGTAAAAGTTTAAGATTATTTGATGTCACACTTCGTGATGGAATTCAATCTATTCCTAAAATTTATAGCTTTAATGATAAAAAAAAAATATTAAATGATATAATCAGTAGAAGACCAAATTCTATAGAAATTGGTTCTATAGTATCATCTAAAATATTGCCTCAAATGAATAATTCGATAGAATTATTTAAATATGCAAATGAATTTAATAAAAATAAAAATAATTCAATAGATTTTTATATGTTGGTTCCTACGTTAAAAAGTTTAGAAATAGCTAATATAAATAATATTAATAATGTATCATTTATTACATCTGTATCTGATTCTTTTCAAAGAAAAAATATAAACAAAACACTTGTAGAAACAAAAAATGAAATTAGAAATATGATGGACAATATTAGTTCTAATCCAAAAAAAAAAGTAAAATTATATATATCATGTATTAATAAATGTCCAATTCAAGGAATTATCGATATGAATAAATTATTGAATGAAATATTATATTATTATTATACGTATGAAAATTTAGATGAAATATGTTTATCTGATACATGTGGATCATTAACATATTCTGAATTTAATCAAATTATAAAAGAATTAGAAAAAACACATATCGATTTATCAAAATTTAGTCTTCATTTACATAATCAAAATGAAAAACAAAATGTTAAAGATATTATAACATATTCTATAAAAAAAGGTATTTATAGATTTGACGTATCTCATATGCCTGAATTAGGTGGTTGTAGTGTAACAATGAAAAACATGAGTGGAAATTTATCATATGATCAAATATATGAATGTTATAATAAAATAAAATGAAAATAAAATGGAAAATAAATGGAAAATTATAATTTATTAATATTATTTATTTCTATTCTTGTTAGTTTAAGTAATTCGTAAAATTCATCTTCTGTTATATTTTTATTAAATTTTCGTATATCTGGTATAAATTCAAAGCATTCCTTATTAAGGAAATCCATATTATATTTTGTAAATTGTACAATGACTTTAAAAATTTTAAACTCTAAAAATTTTTTTAATGTAGTTAGATTATCTCCTAAAATATAAAATTTATTTGTTCCAGTTAATCCCAATCGTCCATCATCGATAAATAATCCATTTAAACTTGATTTATTTGCGATTATTAATTTATTTTTATCTGAATCTGGATGAGATTTATCAATTTTTTTAACAATAATACCTTCCTTGATCGTATGTGTATCAACAGCATAATTATCTTCGAGTTTATATTTTTTAGGTAATATTAATTTTTTATTATCTGATTTTATTATTTTTGTTTCAATATTTAATTTTAATTTATTTTTTTTAATAAAGTTTATTACTTTTTCATAAATATTAAAATATGCGAATGGTATAGATTCTTCAGGATTAATATAATAATTACTACATCCATAAACATCAGAATTTTTCATTTCAAAATGAATTTCAGTTTTATTATGATTCGTATTTTCTGTATTCTTTAAAATATAAATTGATAATGGAATCATGGCATTTATATAACTTTTACTTTGTGTATTATCAAATAATTTCATCCATAATATTTCTTTTTGACACATTGTTGTATGTAATTTATGTGTTTTTTTTAACCAACTCAATGGATTTATAAATGTTAAATATCCATTATCTTGTAAATGATTCAATGAAGACTGTATAAAATCAGGCCATATAGTTTTATTTTCATTACCAAGCATTCTACCAGATGACGATTTAATACCACCTTTATTAAAAGGAGGATTCCCCATAATTACATCAAATTTCTCAATATTAAATTTTTTATGAATATCATAGTTTAAACTATCTCCGCAATAAATGTTTAACTTATATTTTTTATTATTCAATACTTTTGAAATAATATAACAATTTTTCTTATTAATTTCTGCCATATATAACATATTTTCTAAAATATGTTTTTTACGAGTTTCATCATTTGGAATTTCTTTTTTTAATCCGTCCATTAATCTATAATAGACATTTACAGGAAAAGTACCCATTCCTGATGCTGGGTCATACCACTTCAATTTAGAATTACTAAATATAGATTTTTTATGGTCTTTTTTATAATATTCATCCAATTTATCCATCATATCATCAATTAATATCATAGGTGTAAATACTTCACCAAATTTCTTCTTCTCTAATTCCTTTGGTTTTAAACTTTTTTTTAAATAATCTAATAATTCATTTGGTTCATTTATTAAAGAATTATATGTCATCCTAAATTGATATAAGATATTATTTATTTCGTTATTATTCACTAAATAATTGATAGATAAATAATAAATTAAATTAAATAAATTATCTTTTTCCCATATCATGAATGTATATTGGTTGATAATATCTTTCAACTCTTCCGAATTATTTATAAATTCAATGGAATCTTTTAAATTTATATTTTCTTCATCGTGATTCATTAAAGATATTAATGGAATTAATAATGGCAATATATCATGTTGTAAAGATATTTTTTTATTATCTATGTCTATTTCTTGATTAGTATTGTTAGTATCATCATACTCTTCATCATTTATAATTTCATCATTTGTAATAGGTATTCTTTTTCTACCATTTGGTAACATTTGGTTTATTTCGTCATCAAATTTTATAAAATGTTCTTCTATATCATCTCCTAAACTTGAAAAATGATTGTTAATTATTTCTTGCTCTTTTTTAGGAATATCTAAATTTAAATTTTGTATTTTTTTAAATAAGAACCTATGTTCATTATCAGGGTCATTCTTCCAAATATGTAATAATTTATTAATTAATTCTCCATTATTTTTTTTTGATTCAAATATATCATTATCTAAATGAATTAAATTATTTTCAATCATATATTCTATTTTTTGATGACTCATTAAATTTGATTCAAAAATAGGATAGTCAATAAATGTATGCAATACTCGATTTATATTAAAATCTACAACATAACCATTCTTCTTAGACCCATCACTTGTCTCACTCATACACCTGTACATCATTTGCATAATTTTATCAGATGATGATATATTATTCATTAAAAATACAATATCTACTAAGGGTAAAGTAATTCCTAAACTACATTGATTTCCAGCTAATAATATTAAACCATCTTTATTATTTTTAATTGCGTCGCATTCTATTTTATGGATTGTCTCTTTTAAATTTTTTATTTCTCTTACTTGTGAATTAATAATTAATATTTCATAATTTTTGAATTTGTCATAATTCATCATAATATTTTTTAAATTTTTACTCAAATCATTTATTTTTAAACCAATACCAAAAGGTAAAAACCACAATTGTGTCGTAAAATTTTCATTGTTTAATAAAGTTCTGCTATTATGTTTCAATGATAAATTTATAATTCTTTTATAAATACAATTATCATCAACACCAATAATATATTTCAATAATTCTTTCACTTGATTTTCAAATAAGAAATTATTTGTTTTTTTATCAATTGAAAATAAAACATCCATTGAAAATCCTTTTTTTTCATTATCAATATTATGTTTAATATTATTAAATTTCGTTTGATCAAAAATTGTTGATAATAAATGCATATTTGGCATATTATCATAAAATATTAATTTACTATCAATATTATCTTTGTTTAAAAAATATTCAATGTCTTCTCCGTGTTTTATTTTTAATTTATTAATTTGTCTATTTTTACAATATAATTCATCTTCAATTGTCCAATAAAATTGACAATCTTCATCTATTGAAAAATTATTTAATGTTTTTTGATATGTTGCTGTTAAAAATATTTGATTTGTAAAATTAGAATCAAATAAATTTAAAATATCTTTTGAATTATTTGTTGTTCCTCCAAAATGATTCTCATCAAATATAACAAGATCAAATACTTGTTTATGAAAATTATTTTTATTATTTGATTTAACATAATTATCAAGAAGCTGTTTTGATATAATAATAATATTATTTTTATTAGTATATCGAATTTTATCTAAATCTGTTCCTTTATTAATTTCATGAATATCTAAAGGACGAAAGTTTGTAAATTTTTTAAACATTTCATTACTAAATTGACTTAATGTTTCACTTGGAACAGGTGTAATAATAATAGCATTTATTGAATTAAATTCATTATAATATTTATCAATTAAGTGACCTATCCCATAAGTCTTACCAGCTCTACATTTCCATCCCCATAAAAATTTATTTTTATTATCTTTATTATCCTTAATTTTATCTATTGTTTTTTTAACAAAAAACTCCTGATGGAATCGAGGTATTAATTCCATTGTAAATTTCGTTTATTTGTTTATTTGTTTTAATTATAAAAAAGTTCATTTTTTTATATTTTATTAATAAATTATTTTACTCATATATACAATTAAACATATAATTATCATTATTTCATCATTTCTTATAGTGTCCACCACTCCATTTCAAATGAATTGTTTTATTATATGTATTATTTATAGGTATAAACTCAATTACATTATGCTTTTTTTTATGTCTTTTATCTTCTACTAAAACACGTATTTTCCAAATATTACATGCACATTGTATTTCAATTGCACCTCCCCAAGTACTTTGTTTACGCATGTTCGTTATATAATTAGATGTTTCCATATTTAATATATCACGTGTATTCATGCCATCTATAATTTTATTATTTTGTTTTAAATAATCACATATTTTAGTTCTAATACTAATGCTATTTCCAGGTAAATAATAACTTAGACTATCAAATAAACAACTCATATTATATAATATATATAATTCTTTATAATTCTTTAACTTATATTTACTTAGAATAAATAACTTTACATCGTGTATAAAATATTCAAAAGTATAATATTATCATATAATTATTATATAATAATTATATATCTTATATATATTATGAAAGTTGAATATATTAAAAAACTTGGTACAGGTGTTAGTGGAAGTGCTTATCTTGTAAAAAATAAGAATAAATATTATGCATTAAAAATACAACATATTCTTGAAAAAGATATATCTGATAAAAAATCAGATTTATGGAAAGAAATTAAATTTTTTACATATGTTACAGATTTTACTCCATTATTCAAAAAATTTTATTCATATAATATTGTAAATAATTGTGATTTTATAAAAAATAATAAAAGTATTGGATTAACTATTGGCAATAATCATATAGGTGAATATAAAAAATTACAAAAATCAAATTATTGTGTCGAATATATTACAAGTTATGAAGAAGATACATTGGGTTCAATTATTGATACATTAAGTATAAAACAAATTTATTCTCTTATTTTACAAATATCATATGGTATTATGATTTTACAAAGAAAAAAATATACTCATGATGATCTAAATTTAAATAATATAACATTTACTAAAACAACAAAAAAACATATAACAATTAATATTAATAATATTAAATATAAAATACCTATTTTTTCATATATTTATACGATTATTGATTATGGTAATGTAAACCATCCATCTTTTATAAATAATATGAAAGATAAAAAATTATATTTAAAAAATTATAAAAATATAGATATATGTAATCTACTTGATAATATTAAAAATTATTGGGATTTATCTAATAATAAATTATCTAATAAATTGAAAAATGATATTGAGTATATAGAAAAGAATTCAGATAATATTAAAAAAATAATTACTTATTTTGAAAATAAATTATGTAAATAAATTATGTAAATAAATTATGTAAATAAATTATGTAAATAAATTATTTTCAAAATTATATGATAAAAGATGATAAAGTATAATTATAAAATATATTTTAAAAAAAATTTATTTAATTTATTTTCTTTTATATTATTTTTAATTTCAATATATTCACATAGTTCAGTATATCCACCTATTTTTTCTATTTTAGAAGATTCATCTTTTTTAAATAATATTTGAGGAAAAGTGTTCATTTTATTTATTTTTTTAATTTCATTTTTAATTTTTTCATCTTGAGGAACATTATATTTCGTAAATTTTATTTTATTTTTTTTTAATATTATTTCTGCTTGTTCACTGTAATAACAATCTTGTAAAATATACGCATCAATCATATTATATAATATAATAATAAAATATATTAATATTTAAATTTAAAATATTAATTAAAATTTAAGTAAAATTTAAGTAAAATATTATTTAAAATAATATTTATTATATATATATATAATGAATATTATTGAATATGTATGGATAGATGGTGTGAATGAATTACGTAGTAAAATTAAAGTATATAATAACTGTAAAATTAAAAAAATATCTGATATACCTGAATGGAATTATGATGGTAGTTCAACATATCAAGCATCGGGTGAAGATTCTGAAATAATTATAAAACCTTGTGCATTATTTAAAAATCCATTAATTGAAATACCCAATAAAAAATCATTTTTAGTTATGTGTGATACATATAAGTCAGATGGTATTACACCATTATTGAATAATAATCGATATACTGCGAATAATTTTTTTAATCAAGATTTATCACAAAAACCATGGTTTGGATTAGAACAAGAATATTTTTTAATTGATAATAAAACAAATAAACCACTTGGATTTCCTATGGATGGTATGCCAAAAGAACAAGGACAATATTATTGTAGTGTAGGACAAGGAAATTCTTTTGGAAGAGTTATAGCTGAAGAACATATGAAGGCATGTATTTTAGCGGGTATAAAGATATCTGGAATTAATGCTGAAGTTGCACCTGGTCAGTGGGAATTTCAAATAGGACCATGTCTCGGGATTGAAGAAGGAGACCATTTATGGATGGCGAGATATTTATTATATAAAATTGCTGAAAAACATAATGTAGGTGTATCAATACATCCTAAATTTATGTCTGGTGATTGGAATGGTTCTGGTTGTCATGCTAATTATAGTACAAGAAGGATGCGTTCAGGAACAAAAGATAAAAATGGATTAGAATATATTAAAGAAGCAATTGAAAAATTAAAAATAAGACATAAAGAACATATGGATGTTTATGGAACAGATAATAATATGAGGATGACTGGAAAATATGAAACATCCTCATTTGAAGAATTTACACATGGTGTTGCTAATAGAGGTGCTTCTATTAGAATTGGTAATGAAAATTATAAAAATGAAAAAGGATATTTCGAAGATAGACGTCCTAGTTCTAATTGTGATCCATATTTAGTAACGGGAATAATTTTTCAAACAACATGTTTATTAGACAATGTATAAAAAATAATTATAATATTTCATTACACCCTTGAAGATTTAAAACGCCGTTTTTTCAATATATTTATTCATAATATATATATTGAATGCCCTCACATAAAAGCGAAGATTATAAGATTACTGCTGTTAAATACTTTTTGGAAAATAAAA
>Ga0209151_1001457_pt1 | contig 14260 bp, 12 predicted proteins | sample SaaInlV_DNA_165m_FD_184688 | JGI IMG/M metagenome (GOLD analysis project Ga0209151, IMG submission 184688) | Marine microbial communities from expanding oxygen minimum zones in the Saanich Inlet - SI075_LV_DNA_165m (SPAdes) (version 2) | ecosystem: Environmental > Aquatic > Marine > Unclassified...
AGCTTCATAATAATATTTCTTAAGAAGGGGTTACGTTTTCACCTAAAGAGTGTAACCCTTTTTCTCTCCTTTTCCAGCTATTTCCTCGTACTCAGAGCTTTTTTGTTTCTCTATCTCGGATCTAGGGACCAAGAATCAATAGATGACAAGACAGTTTTAAGGTAGATTCTTTTAGCTAAATTAGGAGATTTCAGAAATGAATATGAAACCTAATATTTTAATAAGAACATGCTGGAAAATATCAATTTCCTTGGCTCTGTTTTCACATATTCTTATACTTAACAAAGATGTATTTGCGATGCCTCCAAAGAAGGAGAGAGATCTCCCAGGTGATAGAGAGCAAGACTCCAGAAAACCTTATAGCATGCAAAAGCTGAGTAAAAAGGAACAACCTATTCTACTTTTTAATGCCCTTATGCAAAAAGCTGCCATCCACTTTCATAGTGGGGAGAAGGATCAACAATTAAATTGCTACAAGCAAATCTTAATTATTGAAGGGCTATCACCTCTGTTTCGGGCTCGAACCCATGCAAACATAGCCGTGGTCCATCTCCATTTAGGGCAAACCATTATAGCTTCTTTGAACTTGCAAAAGGCAGAAGGGTTAGCTTCACTTGAGGAATTAGAGACCGTTATGGGACCACAATCCTTCAGTGTATTTGCAACCACTTATCATAAAACAGCTGAAGACTTGTATCTTAATCATCCTCAAAAGGCATTAGAGTATGAATTGAAAGCGCTAAAAGTGCCTAAACAAGAGGAAAGTTGGTACGAGAAAATACATCTTCATCTCGCTATACTGCACGATAGACTTTTAAAATTTAAAGAAAGCTTAGACCACGCTCTTAAAGCAAAGAGTGGCACACATTTAACTTCTGATGAACGCGATAGAGCACTAGCCTTTGCAGCTATGGGAAGTGCTGAAATTGGAAAACATGAAGATTGTTTGAAATATTTTGACAAAATAAGAAACATAGATAGTTTGCCAAATACTGAACGCTTTCTTCTTCTCTCTACTGTTGGGGGATATTACTTAAGTAACCAAGAATGGGAGAAAGGGATTAATTTTAGGATCCAAGCTACAAACGTTCTTGATACTTCAACTCCTCAATATTTGTGGTCAAAATATCATCTTGCCATGGTGTATGGGGAAAGTGGGAATAAAGAAAAAGAAGTTGAACTTTATAGTGATGTTCTTGAACTCATTAGAAGTATTCCTTCTAGTGAAGAATGGCGGGATGATATAGTTTCAATTCATTTATCTATAGAAATTTTCTTCTTTGTGAAAGAGCAAAAGGAAAAGGAAGAGAGAGAAGCACAAGTGCGCGAACAAGCCTTACAACAATAAAACCAAAGAAGGGAAAGGCGCAGAGATCGTCTTCAGCAGCAGCGACTTGATCATATACGAAAAATGCAGAGAGAGGCTGTAGAAAGAGAACAACGGCTTGAAGAAGAGAGAAAGAGGAAAATTGAGGAAAAAAGAAGGCGTGAGGAATTACGGGCTATCCAAACTGTTCCTACAAATGAAAATTTTTTGATTCAACAAGCTTCTGTTAGTGAACCTCGCTTCGTTCCAGAAGAAAAAAAAGAAAAAGTTAAAACTCGTGGCGTTGCAACTCAACAGGAGAAATCAAAAGAAATAATAGGATCTTCCTCAACACTTCTCCCACCTTCGTTACCAAAATTGGGAGCACAAGCCCAAAACGTTTTTTCTAAGATAGAAGATGAAGACTGGGATTTTACACGAGAAGATTATTCACTCTATCTAACTGATCTACAATGCACACAACGTAAAAATAAAAGCTCACATCGTGTTTTCCAACTTCCAAAAACAACGATTATAACCATTGAAAGAGATGGACAGAAACTCCAAGAGCATGTTTTTCTTGGTGATGAAGATATTGAATTAGGGTCAGTGACACTTCCTGCTTGGAAAGGGAGCCATATACCGTTTTACTTGAGAAAACAACTTCGTGCATTTCATGAAAAGATTAATAGAATTTACACGAAAATTTCTGAATTGAACGAAGGCTCTTCTAGTAGCAATATCAAGTGAGCTCCCTTTTTAACTGTGGCATAGCCTACATTTTTAGTTATTTTCTGACCTCCAAATTATCAACAACTTTTTTAGAGACAGTCATAAATTTAAACTGTAGTGACTTCTCATCTGCTTCCACAAACAAAGCACCGTGCTCTTCTGAAAATCTAAACTCACTTTCTGGGCTTTTATCGATGAACTCATACCTATACTGTCCACCGCCCAAACCAGAAATAATATAAGGGATTCCGCCGACATCAAATCTTTCATACACATGAATATGTCCACTCAAAACCGCCGAAGCCCCCCACTCTGCTAAAGGAACAAAAATTCGTCTTTCTCGATTTTTAGTATAAAAGTTTTGCTTCTCGACCGGTGGAACCATGATTTCAGATGAATAAGGTGGGTGATGAAACACGACTATTTTCCATGGCGAACTTGATTGATGCAATCCTTCTTTCAACCATAGGAGTTGCTTCGAATCTGGTTCAATCCCATCAGGCTCTCTTTGGTCACTAGATAGCATAAAGAAATGAACGCTTCCTTTAACAAAATCATAATAGCGAGCCCGTTTTAGAAATTGAAAATAATCTAAATATGGCTCACCATCTTCTGAATCTAAATCATGATTCCCAATACAGGGGAAAAATCTATTCTCTTCACCCACTGGCTTTTCGTACTTTCCGCTGTAAGGATATATGTAGGTGCTGTAATGTGACCCCACATTATCATCAATGGTTTCTCTGGCACCACAAGGGTAATTATTATCACCCGTTGTCACAATAAAATCGGGGTTTTGACTCTTAACAAGACTAGCAACGCGAACACTAGCATTAGAATTTTCTCCATAATCTCCAAAGGCTGCAAATTTGATTGGAGCAGATGAAGCATCAAATCCAAATTGGAAAACTCCAATGGTCACTACAAATGCTATATTTATAATTTTTCTCATCATTCTTACTCCACTTGAGAAGATTTCTTCAGCAGAGAGTCCCAAAGCAAAACTATTGGATAGACTAATTAGCGGGAGCACACTCACTAACATAAGTGCGCCATCTTCTTTTCTTGAGAAGCGGTTGTCATTAAGCATTATATTTTCCTTTCCTTTTCCTATTAAAAGTTCGTGAATATAGTGCTTATTTAGCTTTGTATTCAGGCAGCTCTCTATGGCGTGAAATCACTTATTCCTGAAAAATACGTGCTTATTACGTAGGAAACAAAGGATGACTCTAAGGACAAAAAATTTGAGCTTAACCTTCTGGCTTTGATTTATTCAGACGTTTCTTATTTAATTTTCCCCAGCCGAAGTTACAGGGACTTTGTTAACCCACTTTTTCTTTTTTAGGAAAATTATAATTGCTATGATCCCAATTAGATGGCAGGTCATCCGTTTTTACGTCTTGCTTAATAGCTCCATTTTCAAAAAAAAGTATTCTATCAAATATATCAAAATTGGTAGGATTATGCGTGATCATTATAAAGGTCTTAGTTTGAGTATCAGAAATAATAGCTTCTAATATTTCTCTCTCCATTTTGTTATCTAAGGCTGAAGTTGCTTCATCAAGAATCAAGATTGGCGAATCACACAGAAAGGCTCGAGCAAGAGCAATTCGTTGGCATTGTCCCCCAGATAATTTTACGCCATTTTCGCCAACGAGTGTTTGGTAGTTTTTTTCAAGATTCATTATAAATTCATCTGCCCTTGCGAGCTTGGTAACCTCTCTAATTCGAGTCTTATCCGAATTTGGATTACCATAACGAATATTATCCTCAATACTTCTGTGAAATAGAGTCGTATTTTGTGGGACATAAGCAATTTTCTCAATCAAATCCATTTGGTTTTTTTGTGCAATTTCTTCATCCGAGATCAAAACCCTCCCTTTTTCTAACGAATATAAGTTTAAGAGAAGGTGCATCAAAGTGGTTTTCCCAGAACCTGATTCTCCCATTATTAAAACACGCTGTCCTTCAGGAATTTCTAAGTTCAAATTGTTGAATAAACTATGTTGAGGCTCATAGCCAAAGCGAATGGAGTCAAAACTAATCTCACAACCACTGTGAGAGGAGGGCCTCAGCACACCTGTTACATTATTTCCTGTCTCAGATAAATGCGATAGAGCCTCGGTTGCTATACCAATTTCTTTAAATAAATCTAAAAGATTCACGGAAGCTACCCATGCCGAACGCCTTACGTAAAAACACGTCGCTGTCACAAATGAAAAATCACCAAGTGTAAGTCTCCCCACTTTCCATCCCCAACCGAGCAACCCTACCATTGCAAGAAGCATTAACATAGAAATAACGCTTCTTAGGGAATCAGCCTTAAAAGTTATCCACTCTATCCTTCGAGCACGCGTTTTTTCAGAATTTTGGAGACTAAGAGTAAGTCTGTCGTCAATATTCCTTCCTGAGAATGTCTTGAGAACGAGTATATTCCTAAACAAGTCTCCAATGTGACCTAACAGCTTATTTTCTGAAGAAGCATATTCGTCCGAAAAATGAATGCTTTTCTTGGCAAAAAGAAACGTAACTAGATTCATTCCCAAAAACCAAAGAATAAAAAATACCGAAAATAAGCTACTAATGGAAAATAGGAATCCAAGAGCAATAAGAGATGATACAAAAACAGGAAAAATCCCGTACAGAAAACTTGCGAGAAGAAGATCAAAGCTATTTGAAAGATTCTTATACTTTGTGATGAGCTCTCCTATCTGCTGATCCTGAAAAAAAACAAGCGGTTTCTTAAGGACATCTGATAGAATGACTTCTCTAAATTTTGCTCTTAAATCAGGAATAAATTTTATCCAAAGATAATTACATCCTCTTATGGAGAGTTCCATGAGGGCCATAAGCACGAAATAGTATAAGATTGGCCTGACCAAAACATTTGAAAGTGTCGAAAAGGCCCCTTCATTATAAGAAAGGTCATCAATTATAATTTTAATCAAGTATGGCGCGGCTGTCTCAGCTGTACACCAGACAACAGGAAACAAAAATAATAATAGGATTTTCCGGCGATAATTAAAGGCAACCCTATAATAAAAATTTAAAAGATTTTTATTCATAATGGCTATGATATCTTCTTCATTTTTTTCAGATCTACTTCTTCAAAGGCATCCCTAATTTCCAGAATTTCCTGAGGACCAATATCGAAATGAAGAATGAATCTCAAATTACCCCTACTATATGCGTGGATGCGGATACCTAATTTCGCAAGCTCTTCTTCAAAATCATAGGCAGTCAAAGAATCGTGAATAATTTTTACGAGAATAATATTTGTCTCTATATTATCTAAATCCACCTTAACGAAAGGTAATTCACTTAATTTTCTACCTAAGTTATACGCATTATCTAATACTGATGAAATTAACTTTACATTATTATCTAGGCCGTACAAACATGCTGCTGCAAGCATTCCAGCTTTGTGCATATAACCTCCAAATTGGAATTTATGAAACCATACGTCTTCGATAAAATTTTTGCTCCCGGCAAGTACAGCACCCATTGGAGCGCCTACAACTTTACAAAAATCAATAAAAACTGAATCAAAGGGTTCTGCATATTTTTTAGCAGAGATTTTTGTTTTCTCTTGTGCAACTAGTAATCGTGCTCCATCCATATAGGTAGGAATTGAGTATTTCCGAGACATTTGACATACTGCTTGCAACTCCTCTAAAGGCCAAATTGCACCCCCCCCATAATTTGTGGGATTTTCAACGGAAACAAGGCATGGGTGGGAATAATTAAACCCAAAAAATTTATCCAGTTCTGCCTCTAGTTGTTCGGAGGAGTAAATACCTCTATTCCCATTAATAAGGATGGGTTGTGCATGAACGAGTCCTGCGAAAATAGTTGGATTTTTTAAAACCGGATGAGCCGTTTTCTCTATAATAATTCCATCTCCAGGACGCCTGCACCACGTCCTGAAAGCCAGTGTATTACACATAGAGCCTGAAGGCAAAAAGACTGCAGCCTCCTTACCAAGAAAATCACACACTCTTTCCAGTAACAAGTTGACAGTCGGATCTTCTCCTGCAACTTCATTTCCTACTTCTGCATTACACATATATTCACGCATACCCTTGCTAATAGAGCAGTTGGTATCGCTAAACAAATCTATTCTGAATTTCTGTTTCATCATTAAGAGGCCTTTTTAACTGTTTTCAGTTTCATAACCACTTTCTCTACAATCTCTGCAGCTTGCATGACATCAGATTCCAAAATGTCTTTATGGATGATAGCTCTTACAGTTGATGGCAGCCAAGGAAAAAGAAGAAGCCCGTGTTCCTGGCACAGATTTAGAAATGTTTCTGCGTCTACGTTAAGAAGACGAGTACTAAATTGGATCATGTTCGTTTGACCCGAAAAAGGATTAATGTCGAGTTCTTCAATATTCTTCAGTTTGTCCAATAGTTTTTTTGTGTTTTCATGATCGATTTTAATCCTTTGGATATTGTGTTGGATAGCGTGATGAGCCGCACAAGCATTAAAACCAATTTGATGAACGCCACTTCCTAACCACATTTTATAGCGTTTTGCTTGCTCAATAATCTCTTTCTTACCCATTAGCATAGAACCAAAAGGCGCACCAAGCCCCTTAGAAAAGCAAACACTGAGTGTATCAGCCTGTTTTGCATATTCTGCGAGTGGAATGCCGGTTTCAATATGAGCATTAAAAATCCGAGCCCCATCCAGATGAAGGCCCATTCCTCTTGCTTTTGTATAAGCTCTAAGTTTTTTAAGCTCCTCTATGGGGAAAACCTTTCCCACCCAACCATTGATTGTATTTTCAACAGAGACTAACTTAGGCTGAGAGAAATAATAATAACGAGGTTTTGAGTTAATAGCTGCTTCTACATCATCACAAGTTAGAATGCCGTCTTGAGTAAATCTCGTGTTGAGCACTACATTACAAACTGAGGCAAAAGCAGCACTATCAAAAAAATTGATATGATAGTTATATTCGGTAATGACTTCGTCCCCTCTTGGAACTTGAGACATGATAGCGAGACGGTTGCTTAGCATTCCACTTGTTGAAAAAAGAGCATCTTCAACTTGGAAAAGTTCCTTACAATATTCCTGTAGACGATTGACACTTTTGTCTTCTCCATAAGCATCATCTCCAACTTCTGCTCTCGAGATAGCCTCTCTAATTCTAGAATCGGGTTGTGTGACTGTTTCACTTCTCAAGTCGATCATTTAATTTCCTAGGCAAAATGATTGTAAGGACTCTTCATATCGTAATCTACATACTCATTCGTATGTGACACTCTAAGTTTGAGATCTTCTATGTACTCTTTCAAAGAAACTTCATCGGGGATAAGATGGGAAACATCAGATCTATATTTTTTTAAAGCATAAATCCATATAGCTCTTCTCGCATTAATCCATTCTTGATCCCATGGGCTATCTTTTTGAAGTTGATCAATAGTACGGAACTCAAGATACCAAGTGTATCGAGGATTGGGACTTTCATTTTTTTCTGAATAATGAACTGTTTTTACATTATGGATAACGATATCTCCAGCCTTTGCCATGATAGGAACGAATTTACCTTTGTTTTTCTCATAAACTTCATAAATTTCGGTCTTCGTCAGAGGACCCATCTTGTAGCTTCCAGGTAAATAATAAACAGGATTATCATAAGAATCATGCATATATATTCCCACACTAAACACGTCATATTTGGCGGACTGAAGTGCTAGATCTTGGTGAATAGTTACCGGAATTCCGTGCTTTGGTATTTTTATAAGCATGTCCTCCCAAGTGGGAACGATCCGCGTAATATCGTCTGAAAGTTCAGAAATAATTTTTAAGATAGCATCGTGTACTAATAATTTTAAAAAAAATTCTCCTTTTTCGAACATATATCGAATTTTATGAATGTGTTGAGAGTCGTTTATGCGAAGAAAATCCTCTTCGTTTTCCTTGGAAGAAAGCGCCTTTTCCGTTTGTGACAATAAAGTCTCTACTTCCTCTGGTGCCAAAGCGTTTCTGAGAACACAATATCCATCTCTTAGAAAAGTGCCTTTTAAGCTCAATAAATCAGTCATCTTTTTCTCCTCTAGTTTCAAGATAAAGCTTGAGTTGCCTTAGAAGACTATTCCAAAGAGCAACATAATGAGTTCCATGGGCATCACTTCCATTATGCAATTCATGGCCTTGATGAAGAATGTGTAGATTTTGCAAGGCGAGCCTAGCTTTGTTTTTATCAAATAAAAATGGAAAGTCATGACACATCAAAAGATCTTGCCAGGTTAGTAGGAGTTTCTCGAATGATGCCATTTTTTCTCCCAAAAAAGTTTCTAATCCTCTTTCTAAGAGTCCTTGAGTTACCGACTGACATGTCCACATGCCAAAAGGACTTTTTTGAATTTCGGGTATATTTTTTGGTGGTTGATAAGAGGAACTTTTCCAGCGTGTTACAAAAGCAAAACGATTAAATCCAATTTCATTTTTTCCACTTCCATGCCAAGTTCTGGAGTCAAAAAGAATTGTATCACCTGCCTTTGCAGGAAGCGAGATACATGATTGAGAATTTGACTTATTATTCCGCTTCAAATCCACAAATTGAGGAGACCAAAAGTCAACCGCAGGTTGAATAGGATCCAAATGACTCCCTAGAACAAAATCTAAAGGCCCAGATTTTGGGGGCACATCTGTTAAGGCAACCCAAGCGGTGATTTGATATGGATTATCTGGTGAATACGATATGTCCTGATGAAAGGGAACAGGTTCTGGAGAGTGTTTTGTTTTAGATATTACATTTACCTTCTCAAGCGAACAATCGCCAATAACTCTCTCAACTTGCTTTGAAAGTTTTTTGACGAAAAGCAGGTCAAAAACACTGGTGATTGGTGAGGGTGAACTCCACCGACTGAGGGCCGTTAAATATTCATCTGTCTGACAATCAAGCTCATCAGCACATTTTTTAAAAGCCTGGTTTAGACGCATTAAATAGGGCTCTAGAAAATTACGATCAAACACTGAGGGAAGTAGTGCGTAGCCGTCGTTTTTAAGGCTTTTCTGGGTTTGAGATAAAGTATTTAATGCTAAGCTATTTTGCTTCATAGGCTTTTAACCTGCATAAGGGACAAACATTGAGACATACCCTGAATCACCTCAATTTCCATTCCAACTTGTAGTAGTATTTCTTTCCAGTTCTGAAGAGTTCTGACTTTTCCGCCAGTTTCCGCCATCATATTTAAATCAAACATTCCTCCAAAAGAAGAATTCTCCTCTAAGATCATTTCGAAAATGTATAGTTTTCCCCCACTCTTTAACGATTCCTTGGCATTGTTTAAAATCAAGGTTGCTTGAGAGTCTGGCCAATAATGCATGTATCTGGGAAGAATTATAGCATCTTGCTTTTTACTGAGGGGTGTAAGCAAGTTTCCCTCATCTATTAACAGTCTATTTTTATATACATCTAGGGAACTTATGTTCTTTATGACAAATGGTTCACCTAAAAATTGGGTTTTGACATCTTTATGATGATCCAAAATTTTTGGCAAGATGGTTGCGGACGCTCTTCCTAAACCGGTAATAAGTTCATGCTTAGACCAATCTTGTAGTGTTCCAATAGAAGTGAAATCACAAGCATTATAGCCGTCTAGGGCTTTAAGATATTTTGTAACGCTCTCTTCGTTTTTCTCTAACTCTTTAAAGGAAATATGCCGTTTTAGGCTTGATTCACGCATCAGTTTAGCTAACTCTTTCCACGAATCATTCACGCGTGACCACATATAACCTGCAGAGTGCATAAAAGAGTTTTCTGTTGGAATTAAATGTTGTCCCTTTTGTGTGAGAGACCAATCTCCACTTGAATTTTTTTCAACTATATCAAGCTCCCAAAGCCCTCGTAGAATTCTTAATAAAAATTCTTCTTTGATGAGTGTTTTTTCAGAAAGTTGACTTAAAATCCCCGGAAGACTTTCGAACAGTTTGAGATCTACCGCTGTCCTAATTGTCCAAGTTTTCCAAAAACCAACCATATCACCAGATAATTCACCCATGAAATCATTCTGTTTTTGTAGAGTATTTATTATTTTGGCAACATCACCTTTTTCAGAGAGAAGAAGTCTAGTCCCATCTTTTCTCTCTACGTAGGCCACACCGTTATAAAACGGTTCTATAGATGTAAACCTTTCTTCATAGATTGAATTCCCTTTAACATCCACATGGAACCACCCAGCAGAGTCTTTTGCTCGGGCAAACCCTTTGTGGAATATATCTAGGTGATCAAACCACTTATCATGGATGAAATTTCCTTTCTCATCTATATGGGTGTGTTTACCGCACTGATTACAAATAACGGCAATTCCATCCTTAAAATCTCCAACATAATTATACCTTTCTGAATAAAGGGGCCCTCCTTGATCATTGATATGGAAATAATTTCCCTTAAAATCTCTTACAACACATTTTTCTTCTTGATAATTCCCGCACCATCGAAATTTTGACGGATATACTGGATCTCCATTAGGGAAAATATGAAACGAACCCTCATTAGTTTCAACAGCCGCTTTTCCGTCATAAAAGCCAAAGGTACGAATATAGCGATTATCGTAGGCAGGACTTCCATCCGTTTTAATATGGTATGCCCCTGACGCGTCTATAACGGGAGCGAGCCCAGGCTCATGATACTTCAAAACGTTTGAGAACTTTTCAGAGTATAGCGGAATCCCTGCTTTTAGATGATGTGTCCCACAATCTGATATTTTAAGTTTTTTAAGCATGGTATTTAGGCGACTTTCTTGACTTCTTCAGGTGGTTTTCTCATATTGCAGCCGACACAAAGTGGGTGGCTCATATAAGTCTTTTGAAGGTTCTTGTACGCCTTGCTTTCCCATATTTCGGCTAAAGACATTTCATACAGATTCCCAAACTCTCCCAATTGCTTTCTTTGTTCATCGGGCGCACAACATGGGCTAAAACGACCCTCGGTATTGACCCATGCTTCTTTGTTTAAAAAAGGACAAACGGCGTTTGGATCTATATCATGTTGAGCAGTTTCATTTAAAATAGAAATGTTCTCAAGACGAACATACTTACCATTAGGCAACTTTTGAGAGGCTGCCACTTTTTGAGCTTTGATCACAGCACTATTCCAACGCTCAATAGACGCTGGACTTCGACGCATTGATAGGTTTTTTATCTCGCCAAAATGAGCCCATAAATGGTGTCCTTTAATACGGTCTACTCCATAATCAATAGCTAACTGTACAATATCGGATAGTTCATGCACGTTAAGTTCGAGAAAGGTCAGTTGCAAAGTAACCTGACACCTATCACCGCCGTCTACAGCATATTCATCTCTAATACGTACAAACGTCTTTAAATTTGACAACATAGTCTCCCACTTGGATCCCAACATGATCTTTTCCTGAGTTTCCTTTGTTGCACCGTTCCATGAAAACTTTACATCCGATGTGACAGGTACCAATAACCTTGACCATTCTTCGGGTGTTTTGCGTGGAAAACTCCCATTGGTTGTCAAATTTAGCTTCACACCAAATTCGTGGCACATATTAATTATCTCATCAAACTGCTTATACATAAGGGGTTCCCCCATAGTTGAGGGAATGATTTCTCTCAATGGAGTCCCTTTGCTTTCTTCTAACATTTTTCTGATGAGATTGATGTCCATCCTGCGCTTGGCAATTCCAGCTTTAACTCTCTCCTCTTTCACTTTACTGTGTGGTGAAAAGCACTCACACATTACGCATTTGAAATTACAATCGTCAGGATTAGTATCAAATGTTATTCGCCATGGGCCAGGTTTTGTTACCATTGCTTTCATCCTTTTTCATTTTTATGAGTGATGTGTAGTATTTTTCTAAAGTATGAACGTGATTTGATAAATCTGGGACATTTCCATCCTCAGAATAAATATACCCTCTTTCACCAAGGGATTCAGCTAGTAGGGGATTTTGAGCCATTCTTTCCATTTGTTTGCACAAATCTCGAACTTTTCTGTGCTCAAAGAGAAGGCCATTTACTTCATGGCAAACATATTCAGCCATCCCCCCAATATTTGCAGTAATTACAGGTACTCGTGCCTGCTGTGCTTCATGGATGACTAAGGGAGAATTTTCTTCCCAAATAGAGGGAACAACAATGGCATCCACCCGATTAAAGACATCTTGGACAATATTTTCATTTTGATACTCTCCTACCCAGTCTATCAAAGACTGTTTTCTTTCAGGAAGTTTTAGAACAAAATCTTTTAAGGCAGGAGTTACATCTCCTCTTTCCCGTCCCCAGATTCTTAAACGACAATTGGACTTTACCTTACCAAAGGCCTCTATTAGGTGGTGAATCCCTTTTTGAGGTGTATGTGTTCCAATATAACCAAATACGAAACTTTCTTTAGAATTCCGTTTTCTGTTTTGGAGTCTCTCAAGATCAAAGCCGTAATCTAGATAGATAAGCTTATCGTCTGAGAGATAGAAATAAGCTTTATATTTTTCTAATAGATATTTAGCTGGAGCAACAAAAAGATCAACTTCCTTAACGACGTCTCTCATGTGCTTCATGCGTATTTTAAACCAGTGAGTCCAATACTCTAGTTCATCCTCTTTCTCTGATTCCATTCCAGAAAAGTATCCCGAATAACACCGCTCCGCACATTTGCGATTTTCTTGACCATCGCAGAATTTCCATACTTCTTTGCTGTTTTCAGGGTTTCTTTGCAAAAACTGACCTCTGGCACATATAAGCCAATAATCATGCAAGGTATAAACAATTGGAACATTCCTTTTCTTGATTTCCCAAATAAGAGTTGTTGAGAGGTGATTTAAATGTCCTATATGGACAATGTCAGGAACAACTTTATCCATTAATTCTCCGAAAATAGCGTCAACTTTAGGGTGACTATAGCGATAGCGTTGGCGAATTAATGGAATGTTGATTAAGTGCTTTAGAATTCTAGAGTCTAAATGGTCAAATTCCTGTCTAACAGTGTAATCTGGTAGAAAAGAATTCTCTTCTCTCGTAAAAACGTGTACCTGGTTATTCTCAGAGAGACCATGGCATAGGTTCTGGCTATACACCTCTGAGCCAGCATTATATGTAGGTGGGTACCCATGTATGAGCTTTAGAACTCTCATGCTATTTTCCGTCGCTCTTCTATCTGTGTTCTTAAAAGAACAAGATATTTATCGATAGCCTGCTCGAAATTATAATGAGTCTTCCATCCTAGTAATTCTTTTGACCTAGAAGGATCACCATAAAAGCGCGATACATCAAAATTCCTTGGAGGCAATTCTAGAAGTCTAGATTTAGATCTTGCTTTTCCTATAATGATATTTGCTGCTTCTCCCAGTGTCTTCCCTTGGCCTGAAGTAAAGTGTATAGGGGGCAAAGAGCTTTCCTCCTGAACAAGATGTGCAACTACTAAAAAAATACCTCGTGCAACATCTTCCACATGGGTAAAATCAAAGACATTCTCTCTTCCTTCAATTTTTAAAGGCTGATTATTCAGGGCACCCCAACTAAAGGCAGGAATCACACGGTCTACATGATCATCTGCTCCACCAAACACATTGGAAAATCGAAGAATAGATGTCTTAAGCCCTTCTCGCCTTACTTCAGTGATAAGTTTTTCGGCCGCAACTTTTGAATGAGCATAAATGTTCATTGGTTTTAAGGAGAAATCCTCTTGAACGGGAAGAATTTCCTGTTCGCCATAAACTTCACGACTGCTCGCATAAATTATCCATGGCTTCTTTGAGCTGGTTAGTGCTGCCCTTATTACATTTCTTGTTCCTATTCGATTCGTCTTATCACAAAGTTCTGGGTTCTGTTCTCCCCATATAACCCTCGAAACAGATGCCAGATGGATGACCCCATCACAACCCTTAATCTTTTCAGACAAAAGCTCCTGATTTGAAAGGGTGCCATATCCAGGATGAGTTTTATGGTAGAAATTATCATATTCAACAACTCGAAAACCCGAAGTCTCTAGCAGTTGAGAAATGCTGCTTCCAATAAGTCCTTTTGAACCGGTAATAAGTATTGTAATCACACTCAAATATCCCTCTATAAATACACTTCTATAAAAGAAATAATTTTTTTAAAATTTTATTCTCATGTAATAAAATCATTAAAAGTTGTATCCGTCTACCCAAAATCCGCGATAGGAAGTTACATTTCTCCTTCAAGTTCAAGGGGACGCAGTTTTTTCGATCGAGCGCGAGTTTTTTTAGGTGTTAAATTTTT
>Ga0209151_1001463_pt1 | contig 14209 bp, 10 predicted proteins | sample SaaInlV_DNA_165m_FD_184688 | JGI IMG/M metagenome (GOLD analysis project Ga0209151, IMG submission 184688) | Marine microbial communities from expanding oxygen minimum zones in the Saanich Inlet - SI075_LV_DNA_165m (SPAdes) (version 2) | ecosystem: Environmental > Aquatic > Marine > Unclassified...
GGAGTTGCTACATAAGACACACCCTAACATAGATGCCATTGAAGTATGGACACCTAACGTAGAAGAATACTTAGGGGATAAGTACAACAAAGTATTTAATGTTGACTGCTTAGACTTTAAAGAGTACGGTGACTATAACTTAGCAACTATAGGTGATATGTTAGAACATCTAACAGTAAAGGATGCTCAGAAGTTATTGACTATGTTACCTAAGGATGTAGTTATTATAGTACCTTACTCATTACATAAGCACCACCTAGCAGGTAATCCTTATCAAGAGCACAAACAACCTGACCTGACAGTTGAGAATATGGAAGAAAGATATCCAGAGTTAAACCTAATATGGGATAACATTAAAACAAGTAAGACCACGCCTAATGGTTTAGGTATTTATGTGAGGATTAAGTATGTCTAAGTACACCGTTATTAGTTATTATACTGATGAGTATAAGCCTAACGCAGAAGCATTAAAACAAACAGTTGAAGATGTAGGATTAGACACCGTACACATTGAGCACAGAGAGTCATTAGATTCTTGGGAGAAGAATTGTCAACAGAAAGCTAACTACATATTAGATAAGCTTAACGAGTTAGACGCTGATGTGTTATGGGTTGATGCTGACGCTAGGTTTCAACACTACCCTACACTGTTAGATAACCTACCCACTGATACTGATATAGCAGTTAACTATAGAGATGGTAGATTGATATCAGCTACTGTTTATTTTAAGAATACACCTAAGGTTAAGCAAGTAGTTAAAGAGTGGATAGATATGCAACAAGATACATATGATTGGGACCAAAAAATCTTAGAGGCTTTACTTGAGAACAAACGTACTGATGTTGTAGTATATAAACTACCCCCTGAATACTGTCATAGATTTGATGACCACAACATTAAGTTAAAGAACGCAGTCATTGTACAGATGCAAGCGAGCAGACAACTTAAACCAATTATTAATAAGGATAACAAATGAGCGAAGCAAAGTTAGTAGGTTTTCAAATACTCTTAGACAGAAAAGGCAGACTCCTAGTTGAACTAAGTGGTCTGCCTCTTGATGAAGTTGGTGGTGTCTTTGAAGACTTCCCTGATAAGAACTTATATAACGTACTCATCAATGAATGTAATCATAAGTTAGATGAGTTAGTTACCCATTTGGAATCAGAGCTTTCATCTGTGTGACTAGACCACCTCTACGGTAGGCAGTTAGCCCGTCCTTTTTTATACCTTCTCTGATAGCCTTGGTAATAGGTAAGACAACAACTTTATGTATGTCCCCTTCAGTCCAATTACCTCGTTCGTCTGAATCTAGGTACTCATCCTCAAAAGGCTTAGCATCTTTATCCCACTTCTTAACAATACTTCTGTAGGCTCTAGGTGAGTAGATAGAATTTCTATCGATGATGGCTTGCATAACACCTGGTTCGTTATCTCCCCATTGTTCAATCTGACTAATACTACGGCGCTCAATAGGTAATACAATATAGTTAAGGTTATTATCAATAGCATATTTAATTGATTGCTTCATAGCTAACGGTGTCCAATCTTTCTTATGAGATAAATTCTCAGGGATACTTTCATCAAAAATCAGATTCATACGTTCGTTACTTGGTAATCCTGTCAAGTGCCTTAGCTCCATCTCAATATCAGCTATCTCTTCATCCATAGGAGTCACTATCTTAGAAATCCTTTTAACATCAGGGTGCTCCAGTGCTATGTTAGCAGGTACGTTTATGTCAGCCCATAAATTATCAATAGCTCTTTGAATACTTCGTTTCTTCTCTATTAACTTAGCGGCTTTAGGACCAGCATCTAACTTAGCATATCCACTGATGCCTCTTAACCCAGGAGCTATCTCAGTTAGATTTTCAAAGTGTCTCGCATTACCCATCGCTGCTTGGTGTGCTTGAGATTGTTGTTCATTAATAAATAAACCCTTTCCCTCACCAAAACTACTCTGCTCAACAACATTACCTCTGATATGTAAGATAAGATTCTCTTGTGGTATATCTTTCTTGAGTGGTGACTCACCATATATACCTGTGTAGTGAGGCTCTAAGTATAACTCAGTCTCAGCTTTATTAATATATGTATCCCTATCCTCCCAAGCAACACCTGTTTTCTTTTTAAAAGCAGCGAGTTGTTTCTTTAAAGCACGCCGCTCAGTCATTAATTGCTTAGTAGAAAATATACGCGCAGCTATAGGATTGTCATCTCTATCCTGCTCTATTTTCTTTATGCGGTGTTCAAGAGACGGTATGCCTTCCCCTAACATCGCACCAGTACGTGCATCCTCTACTGCCTTATGAAACTTTCTTAGCTTCTTGAGCCTATCTTCAGAGCCTACCTTAGATTGTACTAAGATAGTAACGGGTTTACCTCTTGTGTTAGGTAAAGCGTAGTTGTTCCACGTATTAGGTGATACATCACCAGCATTACGTCTCAGAGCTTCTGTACTTAAATCACGTAGTTCTGTTTTATTATCATACGTAAATCTTGCGTGCTCAGCCTTAGCCTTCCCCGCTGCAACAAAAGTATCAACATAGTTATTAAGTAATTCTCTCTCGCTGCCTTCTGCTTTAAGGTATGCCTGGTTAACGTCCTCGATAATAGCACCTAAGATGTGTGAGTTCCTACGTTGTGGATTACCTGTACCTAAGATAGTGTTTATCATCTCGTCCCTATGTTGTGCACTATTGAACTCTGGTTGGTCAGGATGAAAGACACTATCTACATCGTTAATAAACTTAGCTTGAGTAATCTCTCTTTCTATAGCCTTATCAGCGTAAGCAGACTTAGCAAAGAACTTCTTGAAGTCTGAGTCAATCTGTGTGTTGTAGTCACCAGTTATTATATTCTCTACACTAGTGAAATGTAACCACCCAGCTGCTTTAAGTACAAGCTCTTTATTATCAGCAGTTATATCACCGATATTATCCTTGTCTTGTAAATAACCTACCTCCTGTAACTTATTATGGTAGTCACCTTCTACGGCAACACGCTCTTGTATTAGAGGTTGTGAGTTATACCACTCGTCATCTCTCCTGTTACCTATCTTACTAGTGTAAGTCTTAAGTAGCGGAGAGTTCTCTTTCATAAAGCTAAAGATATCTTTAGTAGCAATCTTCGTATCAGCAGCTTGTGTATCTAACCAACCCATAAGACGAGAATCATCTAACTCTTCTTTCTTAATCTTTCCTTTCTTAACCCATCTATTAATATTATATTTCCATTGACTTGGTTTAGAATCGCCTACCTTATCTTTAACTGTTAGGTCAAGTAACATAGTAGGTAGTTTATATTTAAAACCACCTGACTCTGTAAGCCCCTCAGCTAACGTTGTAAGCTCTGTATCTTCTGCTTCCTTGTCACGTACAGGTGCTTTCTTTTTAGTCGCTACAGGAGGAAGTACGGGCTTCTCAGGTACTATATTATCAACAGTATTAACAATAGGTTTATCAAATAACTTATTAACCTGAGAGCTAACACCTTTAGCACCCCAACCAAACATACCAATGTTCAGTACAGATTCAAATGTCTTAGCGTCCTGTGGATTAGCTTCCTTCCAAACAGAGTACTTTTCATAGCCTGCTTGTGCAGCTTCTACCGCAGCTTTACCTGCGTCAGTAGTAAGTGCCCACTCTTTAGCTTCAGTTACTTCATCAGCTACTTTGTTATATGTAGTAGGTGCAAAAGATTTTAGGTTGCCTAAGTACGTATCAACAGACTCTTCAATCAAACGACCACCTGTATCAAAAGCAAAGCCAGCTAACGCACCAGCAGTATTAACTGTGCTACGTGCTAAACTAATCTCACCAGATTCTCTATCTCTACGAGACTCATCCATAGACTCAAGACGTTTGTCCCAATCAGAACTAATACCCTCACTCATCGTAGGCTCAGGTGTTCCTTCTGTAACAGGTAGTAAACTATCTTCTGTGTTAGAGTAATCAACAAGACGTTGTTGTTCACCTAACGATAACTCACCACCCTTACTAAAACCCAGGCGTTCTGCTTGAGTAACTAAACCACCTCGTCTAAACTGTTTGAACTGGTTAAGAAGATTCTTTATCTTTTTAAAGTCCTTATCTTGTACATCATAGGGGAAGTTCTTTTTAAGAATATCTTTTCTGTTCTTAATCTGAGCTTCCAACTCACGTACTCTAAAACTCTTCTGTGCTTTAAAGTCCACTGTGTGTAACTTAATACCAGTAAAGAATCTAATAAGAGCTTCTTCAGCTGTCTTAGGCTTAGCGAAAGGAGACTTCATTCTATCTTCATTGAAGGGTTGATAGAAGTCATCCAGCGTAGAGAGTACTCTAATCTTATCTAAGTAATGTGCTGTAGACTTATCCATCGTAATGCCCATATAGTTCATTACTTCACCGTACTTTATCTGACGGTCACCAAATAACGTAGTGAACCCAGTAGGCTCTTCAATATTTTTAGTGTATGTAGGACGTAAGCTGCTCTCCATAAATGAGGCAACAACTGGGTGTAGTAAGTCTGTAGGTACAGTAGCAGGCGCTGATGCTAGCTTCCATATATCCGCAGCAGGTAACCAACCACCAAGTAAGAAGTACTGAGGCTTACCATCATCATCTAAGCGTACCTTAGTAGGCATATTGATTAACATCCACTTAGCAAGTAGCTTCTCGTTAGGGTTAGCCTCTTCAACTGAAGCCTCAATCTCACGTTGTGCTGTGTCTACTGCCTTATACTTACCAGGCTGTTTAATCATCTGTTCAAGCTGGAAAGGTATATTCTTTCTAGACCAAGTATAGAAGGGCATAAGGTTCTTCATAACACCTTGCTCAAACTCAGTTAAGTCACCGTAATCAAACAACGTATGACGTACTCTCTTACCTGCTTTCTCAGGAGATATACCTTTATTAAGACCATCAATAAAGTTAGCCATACGGGCGTTGTCCTCAATGTGTTCACCGACACGCTTACCAATAGCAATAGCTTTATTCTCTGAGCTTAACGTAGCCCACTTAGCTCTACCTAGTTCATTAACTAGTGATGTTTCAATATCAATAGCAAAGATACCACGACCAGTAACACCGTGCTCGTCTGCCCAATCTCTTATCTGTTTATAAGGAACCTCATCACCATTCTTTAATTTGAATGTGCCTGAAGAGCCTTTAGCAATAGCGTGTTGTATATGTAACGCATCTTTATATGTCTGAGGTTTAACACCCACAACAAAGTTGTTCCACATATTACCCACAGTATTACGTACGTGGTACGATGGGAATATAGATAATGTCCACGCTTTATACCAACGTGTCATACCTTCCCACCCCTGTCTAAACATATTCATCTGCTTAGGTGTGTGTATAAATTCTAAGCTGTTATCAATAAACTTAGCTAGCTCACCAGGGAAAGCTTGACCACCTGTATATTGATTCTTCGTCATTGTTAAATCACCCCATTGGTTGGGGTTATCTTTCTTCAGATAGTTAAGGGCTACTGTAGCATCCTTAGCTGCTCCCTTATTGTGGGGCTTCCATCCAGAGTCTCTCGCTGCTTTAAGGATATCATCCCCTGCAACGCCTAAACCTTTAATCCCCTCAGCTAACTCAGCCGCAGCTAACGTACGATAGTGTTTATTATCTCTGATAGCTTGTAGAATTGCTGGGTCGGTGTGGAAGAAACCGTTCTCAAATACTTTACCTTCATAACCAGGCAAGTGTCCTTGTTTAGCTAAGTCATTAATATCAGTTAATGTTAGACCTGCCCAATCTTCTTTACGTTTATAAGTGGAAGAGTGCTTAGTAGTAAAGATGTTGCCTTTAGCTTCTCCTGCTTTTTGAATAAACAACGGTGCTGCTTCATCACCTGCTTTAAGTACAATATCCCTAGCTTCAGGTAAAATAGCGTGATTCATATATTGTAAGTATAACTCAGTATCACCACCTTTAACAATCAACGGGGCATTCTCTAACTTAGTTACTTTAATACCTGCATCTAACTCAGCAGCTAACTGATTCTCATTCTTAACTTGAAGCCCTTTAATAATCTCTCTTAACTGTGGACTACCAGATAAAGCCTCAATAGATTCTTTATTAAGGTGACGCATATCTACATTCTGAATACCACCTCTTTCAACAGCCTCAGTGATAAACATATTGATATCATCTACTGGTGTGTTCGTGCGCTCAGCGTATGACTTAATAGATGTCTGCAACTCTTTGTTATCTCTAATAGCTTTGATACGTGCTGCAGCAACTAAGTTTTTAAAAGCGCTTTGATAATCCCAAGCAGTCTTGTCACCAATCTTAATCTTATCTAACTTATGCTTAGTATTAAACAGTGTCCAAGCTTCATCAGCTAACTGAACAAGAGGTTGCCCATACTTACTATGTGTGAAGGCGTGCTTCACTTGTTCAATAGACATACCTGTTTGCTTAGAAATCCTCTGTGCTACTTGGGTAGACATAACAAGGTTCTTACCTTTGTTAATAAAACTAACAATAGGATTAGTATATGTTATAGGGTCAATGAGCACATCAGTAGCAAAGCCCACAGTATGCCCTAGTATCTTAAACATACCACTAAGGTCATTAGAGTTAAGCTCAGCCTCTTCAATACGCAGTAACATCTCACCCGCACGTTGCTGTGCAATAGGCGTAGAGAGTTCTGCAATACATTCCTGTGTTGGGAATTGTCCACAAGCACTAATCACCGTAAGGAAATCCTGAGCCTTCTCAGAGACACGCATAGCCACCTCACCAGTTTGTGGGATAATATCTAGTACTTTCTCAGTCCCTACCAAGAGTGGGGAGAGTATAGGATAGCTATCAGGGTTGTCACGCATCTCTAATAGTTTTCTATTATAGTACTCACCCATCATTGGGTGGTCTTCTCCTGACCACGTATCTATGAACTGCTGTTCAATATCTGTTAAGTCTTTACCTTCCAGTGTTGCAATAAGAGCAGCAGCATTTGCTGCCCTAGGCGCATCCAAGGCATTCAAGGCTGCCATTACATTAACACCACCAGATATCTCTGCTTCCGCAGGATACCCTGGACGTTCTGCAATATTCCCTGCAGTTTTAGCGGGGGATAGTGCGTCAATATCTAACAGAGTATCATCTGTACTTTGTATAGGGACTGAAAGAACATCACTATCTAAAGTACTACTTCCTTCTACTACCTCAGTAGATAAGGCATCAATGTCTAATACATCATCCTCTACAGTTGCTACTATAGTTGTGTCTAACACTTCGTCTTCTAGGGGAACTACCTCAGAAGATAAGACATCAATGTCTAATACATCATCCTCTACAGTAGTTAGTGGTGTATTGTTTAACATAGTTGTATCCTCAGTGGAAGTCGTTTGTACCATACTTAGTTAGCCTTCTGTTGCTTCGCCTGCCACTTAGTCCATAACATCTGGCGTATATCTTCCAAAGGCAGCTTCGCAGCATCGGCAGCAAGTCTCATATTCTCAAGAGTTGCTGGTACTGTCTTATCACCCATCTTAAGAGAGAGGCTCGGATATTCTAAACCCACTTTAGCTAGGCTATCTAACTCTGCCATCTCCGCACTGATGTATTGACTTAGTGCGTCCTTATTCTCTAGGATGTGTAGCTTATACATCTTCCACTGATTAGGTTCAATCTTAGTGCCATCTTTAATAGCTTTATAGATAGGGTCTTTAATCAGGTCCCACTTCTCTCTAGAGAAAGACTCTTGAGGTTTAGCACTCAAGCCACCTACTGTAGTCCACCCTTGTAATCCATCGTAGTAATCGCTAACAGAACCTGTGTAATAAATTTTCTGCGTCTGTCCACCTGTACCTTTTTTAGCAACTTCTATCGTAGCACCAACTTTAGGTCCTTGTTCTGCTGCAGCCTTATCTGCTTTAGTACCACCAATAAGTCTCCAGCCTGTTGAACCACCAGCAGTATCCTCAGGGTTACCTGTGTACTCAATCTTCTGGTCTTTACCGTTAAGGAATATACTCTTAATAGCAGGGGTGCCAGCAGAGCCTTTGTCTTGCTTAGTAGTACCTATGAGTCTCCAACCAGGTGCGCCACCTGCTGTGTCTTTAGTATCACCTGTATATTCAATCTTCTGTTCTACACCATCATCTATAAATATAGACTTAATAGTAGGGGCTTTTGTGCTGCCTGTAGGGTCTCTTCCATAAGTAAGAATACGTCCGTCTGCCTCCAGTGCCTTGAATACCGCACGTGCTTCATCAGAGTCCATATTATCCTTATACTTTTCTTCTGCTGAAGTAACACGTGCCTTATGTTCATTTCTTTTAGCTTCCCATTCTTTCTCACTAGTAGTAATAGGCAGCCTAGCTCTCCACGCATCCATCTTCTCTTTACCCTCAGCTGTTTGCGCGACACCCACACCACGTCTAAATGATGTAGCTGTACCTGCAGTAGCCTCAACAGCACCCTTATCAGCAGTCTTCTCATCGCCTGTCACACTAGCCCATAAGCGTTGTATTGTGTTAGGACCATTTAAGTTGTAGTCAGTAGGTGTGTACTTAGGAGCTGTTGGAGCATCACGCATCTTAAAATATAGCGTTGGGTCAGCTGCCAATTGTTTACGATACTCATCAGTGTCAGTACCAAAGCCACCTAATGCCATCTGTCCTGCTTCTGTGTTAGGACCTCCAGCGGACGTTACTTGAGCAAGAGTAGCTTGTTCTTTATCAAACTTCTCGTACTCTTTCTTGTAGCGACTCTTCAATAGTTCATCTGGCTTAGATGCCTTAAGAGTCTTAATTCTATCCGCTACTGCCTTATCAATTTCTTTAGCTCTATCAAGAGCACCACCTGCAAATGCTGCTAAGCCTTGTCCTAAATTAATGCCCATACTATTCCTGTGCTCCTACTTTTTCTTTGAATGAATCCATCTGTGCCAATATTGATTGTGGCACTTGAGGAGGAGGTGACATCATATTTATATCCTCTTTCATATCTGACCTCATCTTAGATTCTACTTCATCTTCCCAATCATCACCGTCACTATCTAAGATAGCATCAACACCCATTTCATCTGCTAACCACATAAGAATATAGATGGTAGGTTCTATCAACAACATCATAAGGTCAGTAGACCAAGCACCTTCTTGAAAACCTTTAAACAGATACGTTTGTGCTATCATATCCATAGGGACACCATCACGCATAATATCTACTACTTGTTCATAGTTTCCTTCCTCAGTAAGCATTAGGAATACGTGTTGTATAGCGTCCTTCTCTGCATTAAACTGAGGTGCCTGCTCCCACTTCTTAGGTGATTCTGGGTCAGATGTTAGAGACTCGCCAGGAATAGGTGCGTCAAAAGGGTCAACACCCATATTCTCTAACCCCTCCATCTTGTTTATATCTGTAGCCATATCTAATCCTTAAGTTGTTTGTTGTGCCATCTGCATACGCTGCTGAGCTGAGAGTAAACCAATCTTAGTTACGTCATAGTAGTCTGAACCATAACCATAACGACCTTGAGCGTCCCCAGTACCACCCTCTCCTGGTGCAACTGCTTCAGGAGTAGCTGACATAAGTCCCGTTGCTGCACTACTACCTGTGTCAGGACTTAGAAAGTTTTTCTTGAAAGCATCGGCAACTGCCTTACCATCAATCTTATCTGTCCAAGACTTCTCCTTTGGTTGTGCTAGTGTTTCGTTTATCTGTTTCTCTTGTAGTAATTTTGCATTATAAGTAGCAGAGTCCATACCTAACGCAGCTTCTTGTGCGGGAGATAACGCTCCGTATGTACCATCTTCCATAACTGGTCCAATAGCTTTTTGCATAGGTTCAGTAACAGGTGCTAGTAAAGGGTCAGCATCAAACTGATTAGCTACTGAAGTTATTGGTGCTGTCTTAGGAGCAAGTAGAGGGTCATTAACATACTGATTTTCATATATTTCATTTAACTGCTTAGATGTTATAGTACCATTATTATTCTTTGCGATGAACTCTTGTGCTTTAGGGTCTAATGTTTTAACGTAACCTTTATTAGCATTTTCAAATACCGCAGTACCTGTATCAACAACAGTTGGCGTAGGTGTTCCAGCAGGGTCAAATAAACCTGTTGAACTTTTACTTGCGTTTACGTAGTTACCTGAGTCATCTAAGTAGTTAAACTTACTAACGTCACCTGTACTTAATACATCAGCAGCTGAGTTATACATTTGAGCAACACCATCTGAAGTAGATGTACCTACTGAATCAAAGCCAGCTTCAAGTTTAGAATAGAATGAACCACCTTCAGATACACCTGCGTATCCTGTCTTGAAAGCACTAACACCTTGAGAGATACCATAACCAATACCACCACCAGCTGCACCAACAAGAGCACCTTTAAGTGAACCACCACTAGTAATAAAACCTGTCGCAGCACCTTTAGCCATAGCTCCCCAGATACCTGTTAAACCAAACCCAGGCATCATCATACTCAGAGCAATGGAAGCGAGAGGTCCCATCTTGGTCACCGCCTTGCCAATCTTACTGGCTACTTTCTTAACACCCTTCCATACTTTCTTAGCTACTTTACCGATACCTTTGACTACTTTCTTAACAGCCTTTTTAACTTTCTTAATACCCTTTTTAATTATCTTTATTGGATTCCAGCTTCCCCATCCCATAACTTACTCCTTATTCTTATTATCTATTTTGTCTCATCCCAAATATCCATTGCTGCGCCACCTAGCTTTTCAAGTAAGTCTAAGGTAGAAGCATCTGTTACCGCCTCATTACCTAATGCAGCTACAACTAATTGAGCTTTTGCCGCAGCATCTGTTTGAGATGATTGGAAAGACCAATTAGCAGCGTCTCTTGTTTCTTGCCACATATTAGATAGTGCTTGATTGCTTAAGTTAAAAGCGTTCATTGCGTTAGCTTGATTGATTGAGTTCTGTCCTGCTGTGTTAGCTGTATTCAACTGCCTACGCCACTGTGTATTAGCTTGATTAATAGCCGTTGAGTTCTGTGCGTTAAACTGGTCTTGATTAAAGCTCAGCTGTGAATTGAACTGGTCTATCTGTGTGTTGAGTTGAGCAGTTGCTTGTTGAGCTTGTAAGTCATTACCTGCATCTAACGCAGCTCGTTGCTGAGATAGTTGTGAGTTATATTGACTAAGCGCATCAGCTCTCGTAGCGTTATTTGTATCTACTTGAACACTTAAGTTCTTCATAAACGTATTGGTTTGTTGTTCATTAGCTGAGTTAAACTGCTTAGAAGCATTAATAGCAGCTTGGTCAGATAACATCTCTTGTTGTTTCATCTGAGCATTCAACGTAGCTGCCTGTTGTGTGTTAGATAAGTTAGACATATCCATCTGTAAGAAAGCCTGAGCATTAGCAACCTGTGCTTGCTGCTGTCTAGTAGCGTCAGCCTCATTCATAGACGCAGTTAATACAGCTTGTTGAATAGTAGCCTGCTGCTTATTATTTAAGTTAGCTACCGACATACTTTGAACTAACTGACTGTTAACTAAAGTTGTTTGTTGTTTGTTATTTAAGTTTAGAATATCCATCTGAACAACACTCTGTGCATTAGTCAATGCAGCCTGCTGTGCGTTAGATAGATTAGTAATACCCATTTGTTGTGCAAACTGTGAGTTAGTAAGATTAACCTTCATTTTGTTTTCAAGGTTAGTTAAATCAGCCTTTTGTGCTACACTTAAATTCTCTGAGCCTGCTTGATTAAGAGCAGATAAATTAGCCAACTTCATTTGTTGGTCTGTATTTAAGTTAGCTAGCTCCATTTGCTGAGCTAAGTCTGCATTCTTTGCTAAGAAGTTAGTAGCTGTTTGATATTCTACTAATTTAGATTGCTGTTCAGCAGACATATTTTCTGAACCTGCCTTACTTAACTCTTGTAAGTTTGCAAGCTCCGTCTGCTGTTCATTAGACAAGTTAGCAATCGCCATCTGTTGTGCTTGTTGTGTATTGATAGCAGCTGCTTGTTGTTTATTTTGTAGATTAGATAAAGCCGTTTGTTGTTTCTGAGCAGCAGACTGCATAGTAGCTTGTTGTCTATTACCTAAGTTCTGTGTTTGTAACGCAGAAGCATACTGAGCACTCTGAGATGCAGCGTTCTGTTCGTTACCTAGGTTTTGCATTCTCATCTGCTGTTGTTGAGATGCTGATTGTAATGATGCCTGTTGCTCATTAGATAAGTTCTGTGTTGCTCTCTCTTTTAAAGATTGAGCATTCATCTGTGCAATAGGTAATGCTGATTGAATAATAGAATTAAATAAAGCGTCTTTACCTATTGATGACCTACCCATCCCTCTAGCTGCTAATGTTTTTTCTACAGCCTCTACTGCAGGCTTAGCCCATAGAGGAATTTCACCACCCTCCATACCAGCTAACAAGTTTTCCATCTGTGTAGATACTAAAGCTTCTACTGGCAGAGCTGCTACAGAAGCAGTAATATCAGGAGGTATAGAACCTAGCTTAGCTTCTACTTCAACAGGATTAGAACCAAGAGCTGCTGCAATATCTTCAGGTACACTTGCTAGTTGTGCAATCATACCAGAAGCAGCACCAACACGCGCCACACCTTTAACAGCAGACCGTGAGGCAGTCTTTAATGTAGGAGCACTGGCTAACTCTTTAGCTATTCCTACAGAAGAACTATCTGTAGCGGCTCTTCTTGATAATGTCTGTGCGTCTTGAACGCTATCAACTGTTGATGCAGTCCCAGAAGCACCGTCCATAGTAGAACTTAGTACACCTTGTTGTGCAACTGCAGAACTAGCTGTTCCTTTGGCACCTTGTATGGAAGCTAAAGGAGCAGCGGTCTGACCTACAACCTGTTTAGCTACGGTACCTGTTTGACCTACAACTTCAGCAGCTCTACCTGAAGTAGCTGCAGAGTAAGTAGATGCTCTTAACGAACCAGGAGCTTTAATAGCTGTGGTAGTTGCTTTATCAGCAGCACCTAACGTAGGCTTAGAGATAGTACGTCCACTAACAGTAGTAGGTGCACCCATAGCAGTAGCTGTTGCTAACTCATTGCTTTGGAGGTCCTGCTTAGTGTACTCTTGTTTAGCTGCTGTTGGTATGTCAGGAGCTGTTACATTAGCCGCTATCTGCTTACCTGCGGTAGTATTCTTGTAGTGTTCAGGTTTAGATTCTACTGGTATTCCTGTAGTTGCCATATGTTATTCCTTTTTATTGAGTCTACTGTTGTTAAACATAGATAAGAAAGCTGTCTTCGCTGTTCTTACTTGTTGTAGTTTAAAGTTTAGGTCTTGTACTTGTTTGTCTAAGTCCATTAGATGGTCTAAGTACATTCTTGATTCCTCTGATAGAGTATTAATATCAATTACTTCTTCGTCTACTGTTATAGAGTTGTTTGGTTTTTTGTTAGCCATTATATATATATAACCTTTGTAATAAAAGATTAAGAGTATAGCACAGATTTGTTAGTTTGTCAAGTGTTTTTAAATCTTTTTTAGTTAGGTGTTAGTTTCTTTGTACTTACCCTTAGCTTGATTGTATCCACGTCTCTTAGTCATCCAAGGTACAACTATGTTAGTTATTAATAGGAACGCTATAAAAGCGTATAAGATGTCTGTTCCCCAAGACTGAGCCACGAATGCCACTGCTTGTTCTTTCGTCTCTATATCGGCAACCTCGGGACTGTCAGGTACTAGTTCATCATATGCCATAGCAGTAAGACCAACAGTAACTCCAGCAATAGGACCGCCTAATAGATAAGCAGTCCCTGTAGACACTGTTGTTTTACCTAGATTTCGTAGGTCCAAGGAAGCACAACTAGTCAGTAACATCAGTGATATGAATAGTGTTGTTAATCGTATCATTTGTACCTCCTAATCGTATCATATTAGTATCCAGTTAATCGGGAGAGTCCAAGGGTCGAAGAGGAAGAACCGTGCAGTGTTATCAGCAAGCTCTACCCATATCACTTCTTCTCCCTAATGATTCTATATATGTCACTTAACATCTTTTTAATCTCAGCCATATCAGTCTTGTAATCTTCCTTTAAGATGTAGTTAAGTGGCATATTAGTCTGACAGTTAGTAATGTTCTGTTCTAGGGAATCTACTGTATCTGCCAAGCGGTTCAAGAACCAACCTAACATCAGTACAACTAGAGTTACTAGCCCTAGAAATATATCTGAATTTTCCATAAGTGTCCTTGTTTAATTTGTGTGGGGCATTTCACCCCTAATTGTTTTATGCTGCTTTAACTTCGGCAGGTGT
>Ga0209151_1001472_pt1 | contig 14156 bp, 17 predicted proteins | sample SaaInlV_DNA_165m_FD_184688 | JGI IMG/M metagenome (GOLD analysis project Ga0209151, IMG submission 184688) | Marine microbial communities from expanding oxygen minimum zones in the Saanich Inlet - SI075_LV_DNA_165m (SPAdes) (version 2) | ecosystem: Environmental > Aquatic > Marine > Unclassified...
AAAAATAAAATAAAAAAAAAAGAAGTAAAAGAACATTAATAAATGTAAAATAAAAATATAACAAAAATATTTTTATATATTGTAATATATTTTTATACAAAATACATATTATAATTTTTTATGTTTTATTATATAAAATTATACATTTAAACTATTCCGTATTACATAAAACAGTAAATATTTTACATCCAAATCACGAAGAAATTAATTTTAAAAGTTATATTAAAGCTTTAAAAACAATTTTAAATAAAGAATTAAATATTAAATATAAAAAATATATATATACAAAATCTTCATTTATTAAATTAAATGTCATTTTCAGAAATTATTATATAATTGATGATATTGAATATTTTATAAAAAATACTTTTTTTTAAATATCCAATAATTCATAAATACAAGAACTTAATTGTAAATAATTGTTAATTGATAATTCACTTATTTCAAATAATGTTTTTGATATATGATTTATTATTTTCATTTTATAATCATTATTTTTAAATTCTCTAAATGTTATGTATTGAATAAAATATGACATAATATCAGTAGCATAATAACCATCATCATTAAAATTTTTTATAATTAATGTTATATTATCAATATCTTTATTTTCAATATATTCTAATAATTTATCAAACATAGAATTTGATGGTATTCCAAAACATTCATTTACTTTTTCTATATTTATTTCTTTTCCAGAATAATTTAACACTTCCAAATTATTTATTATTTTTCTTATATCATTATTTGATATTTTATACAAATATTCTAAACTTTCTATATCATATTTTATATTTTCATTCTCACATATATATTTCATTTTATCTAATACCTTTTCTTTATTAATATCATCCAATGAAAATACAGTTGACCTTGATTGCATACTCTCAATTATATCATTCAAATTATTACAAGTTAAAACAAATGACACATTTTCATACTTTGAATAATAACTACTTATTAACCTTTTTGTTTTATCTAATAAATTATCAGATTCATCTATTATTACTAACTTTTTTTTTGAATAACCTTCTTTTGGTATAACCATATTCTTACAAAATGTTGTTAATGACTTTTGAATATCTATCCCCTCTGTAGATTTTATCTCAAATATCATATCATTTATATTTTCACGATGATACATATTTCTTATTAAACAATGTATTGATGATGTTTTACCTACTCCTGTTTCACCAGTTAATATTAAGTTTGGAATTTCTTTATTTTCAATATATGATTCAAATTGAATTTTAACAATATCATTAAGTATTAAATCTTTAATCTTTTTGGGCTTATATTTTTCTATGAATGGAAGCATTATTAAAAAACTTATAATCTAATTTATAATTTTATTTATTTCAATTTTTAATTTATAATATAAATATTATTATATAAATGGAATATTTAAATAATCTTTTAAATTCAAATACACAATCTGGCGGTGTATATGCTGTTAGTATGCACCAATTAAATCAAATCTTACAACTTTCTTCCGCTTATTTTAACCGTTTTGATGTTAATACTAAACAACAATATATTAAATTATTTGGATTTACCCCCTTAAGCCTTCTTAAAGGACATAGCAGTTCTAAAATGCCACAATACAGAGAAAAATTTATTTTCCTTATCTATTTACAATTCTGTGTTCTTTTGATGATGAATAATACTGCTGAAATGGATAAAGATGAAACTCTTAAATATCTTGGTGAATTATGTAAGAAATTTAATATTAGTCCAGATAATAAAATTTGTAAAAATATTAGAGATGCTTTAAGTGGATTAACTTCAATTGGTTCAACTTCAACTGGTTCAACTTCAACTGGTTCAACTTCAACTGGTTCAACTTCAACTGGTTCAACTTCAACTGGTTCAACTTCTCCTGTTGTTAAACCTGATGCTGAAACTTCTCCTGTTGTTGAAACTCCTCCTGATTCCTCTACTCCACTTACATCTTCTATTACATTGGATAATTTAATATTTAAAATTTTTAATCATACCTATAAAACAGGGGGAGATAATGTTAAAATTGATGATTTTAATAAAGAAGTAGTTGATAAATTTATTAATAATGAATTATATGATAATTTTATAAAATTGATAATATATAACATTGATAATTTAAATGAGGATATTGAAAAAATATATGAAGATAAAAATATTAATAATGATATTAAAAATGTTAAAATTATTAAATTAATATTAAATTTTATTAGTGATGAATCTGACATAAATATTTTTTATGATGATGATAAAAAAGAATTTATAGTTTTAAATTTTGATGAAAATAATGTGGAAAAAATTAATAAAAGAATTAAAGATAATTCTTTGGAAATATTAGATGAATATCTTTTAAATAATGAAAAAAATACAATAATAGAAGAATTAATAAACAAAAACAAAATGGAAATAACTGATAATAAATTTAATTATTATGATTTTGAAGATTTAATTGAAAGAATTAAAAAAGAAGAGGAAAATAATCATTTTAAGGGTAGAGGTGGCTCATACAACAACATTGATATAACTAATACTCTCCAAGATATTTTTTAAATAAAAATTGAATTAAATTTAATATTAATGAATAAAATTAAATATGGTAGAAGAAGCAGATTTTTGTTATATTATTGGAAAATATAAAGATAAATTTGAAAAATCACAAGATGTATATGATGCAAGAGAAATTATTCCAGAAAAATTAAAAAAAGATGGATTTATTAAAGATGAATTTAATTCTTTAAATACAAAAGGTAAAATAGTTAATCATTGTGATATTTTAAAGAATTTTGTTAAATGTTATAATTTTGATAATGATAATAATTATAAAACAAAATTATGGTATGAAGAAAAAAATATTGGTAAAATTTATACTAAAATATGTTATATTACAAAATTAAGTGATTTAGATTTTGATGATTAAATAATTTTTTATAATTAAATATTTAAAAATAATAATATTTAATGATATTTTATGTTGTAAAACATGAAACATTTGAAAATGAAATTGTAATATTTCTTAATAAAGATATTGCATTAGAATATATAAAAAAAAGAATAAAGGAATTAAATAATGATTATGGAAATGATGAAGACCATGAATTATTTAAAATTATTGAAATAAAAGAGGGTGATAGATTTGATGCTTATATACAAAAATAATAATATTAAAATAAATTTATTATAATATATAATATTATGAAATTTACAAAGTTATTTGATGATGATAATTATTTAAATGAAAGTATTGAAAGATATTCTTATGTATTAAGTATATTTAGTTTTATATTTACAACTAAAGTATCTGCAATTAATTTAAATAATAATAAATAATATTTTTTTTAATTATATAAAAATTTATAACATAACTTTTTTATCAATTTTAGTATTTTTTGGTTTTTTAGGAACTGTATTATCATAATCAATTGGTTCAAACATTAATTCTTCATTAAAATCAGTTGTAGATAATAGAGCGTTTGAATTATGGTATATTTCTTTTTGTTCATTTAACCATTTTTTAGCTTTAAAAGAAAGAGCAATAGTAGAGCCAAAACTTCCTTTAATTTGTTTTGAAATAATAAATTCATTAATTTTTAATATTAAGAAAAAGTTTTTCCACCATTTAGAATTACCAAATCTTTTTCCAGCTCCATATTCAGCTAATTGATTTAAATCACCTTTAACTGTTTTAGAACCTAATAAAACATTAATAATCATACCAGAACCAAATTTATCATTAACTTTATTTAGAACGCTCAAAAATAAATAAGTTTCAATATAATAATTTAATTTAATTATTTTTTTTTTATTTTTTAAACAATTATCACAATTATCACAACTTTCTTTAATTTGACCGAAATTACCTAATATAATTTTTCTTCTACAAGATGTAGAATGACAAAATTTTTCCATTTCATTAATTTGATTTTCTTGATGTCTTTTTAAAAATCCATCATCCATTTTGGATAAAAAATATTTATGAGTTGTAAAATCTTTATTACAATAAAACAAATAACATTTGGCTTGAATATCTTTAGAACGCCCTGCTCTTCCGGTTTCTTGAATATATCCATCTAAATTACGAGGACAATTATAATGAATAACTAACTTAACATTAGGAATATTAATACCTAATCCAAAACTTATTGTGGCACAAATAATTCTAAATTCACCAGAAATAAATTTAGTTTGAATAATATCTCGCTGTTCTGTTGATAATCCAGCGTGATAAGCATTACATTTAAAACCATTATTATTAATTTCTTCACTTAATGTTTCTGTTTCTTTTCTTGTTAAACAATATAAAATAATATAATCTTCAAAATTATCTTTAATTAAATCAATAATCTTATTAAATGTATTTTCATTTTTAGGTTTAATTTCAAAATATAAATTAGGTCTATCAAAATCACCCTTAAAAATATTTACATTCTCTAAATGTAATATATCAACAACATCATCTAATATATGTTTTGATAATGTAGCTGATAAACCAAGAATTGGAATATTAGGCAACCACTCTTTTATTAAATTTAAATCTAAATATGATTTTCTAAAATCAGACCATCCACTTACACAATGACATTCATCAATAGCAAATGCTTTTAAATAATCTTTTTCATATAACTCTGTTATAAACTCTTCAGATTTAATAAAAAATTCTGGTGTCATAAATATTATTTTTGCTTTTCCACTTAATAATTCTTTCTTACTTTTATTAATCTCATTTTTTTTAACTGAACTATTAAAAATACAAGTATCTATATTTCTTTTAACTACTTCCTCATATTGATCTAAAATTAAACTAATTAATGGTCCAATAACAATAATACTCTTATTAGATAATAAATGCGTCATTTGAAAATTTAATGATTTACCTGCTCCTGTAGCAAACATCGCTAATGTATCATTATTATTCATTATAGAATTAATTACCTTAAATTGTTCTATCTTTAATGTTTCATAACCAAAATATTTATCCAATACTAAATTATATTCATTTAATATATTTTGTTCTTCATTATTTAAAGTAATATTTGTAGTATCAATTGCTTTATTATTCATTCTCCTTATAATATATTAATTATTGTTATTTATTCAATTTTTATATTATGATGAGAATGAATAATATTATTTTTAGGTTCTTTATAAATTTAATAGTAAATATTAAAAAACTCTGAAAAGTCAAAATCTCATTTATTTCTTTAAACTCCACTGAAGATTCAAGGATTATTAAAGAATATGGCAATTTTAATGATATTGTTTATAATGAAAATTCTTATCTAAAATTGGTTGATTTATTTAAACTTTTATAAATAGAAGCAGTATTGATATCAAAAATTTCATATTATCTATGAAAAATAAAATGTTTATTATATTTAACAATTTTCTGATAATTTTTTATTATTTAATTTATCTATTAAATTAAATAGAATTATCATTAATCCATTCATTTAAAATTTTTAAATAATTATCATTACAACCAAATAATATTTCTATATTGTTTTCAATTAATAATTGTTCTAATATATCATATTTTTTATTACTTGTTTCAAAAATATTTTTTATACTATCACCTACAACATATTTAAATTCAATTTCAAATGTATCCTTTAATATTATTTCAAATTCTTCTTTAATAGATGATGCACACCATAATTTATTTATTTTATTTTCTGTTTGATATAATATTTTTATAATACATTTACCTGTATTATATTTGATAATATATGTTTCAAAAGGAGACCTATATAAATCAATATTATATATATTTTTCATATATTTAATAAATGTTATTCCTGGTAAAAATGTAATAGTTTTATCTTCAAATATTTTTTCATAATAATAATAAACTTTTATTTTAAAAAATTTTATTAAATAATTTTGATTAATTAATGTTTTTCTATTACTAATTTTATCTTTAAATGATTGTTGTGGTGGTAATGGTGGTGATGGTGGTGATGGTGGTAATGGTGGTGATGGTGGTGATGGTGGTTTTTTTCTTAAAACTCCAAGAGTTTCTGGATTATAATCATTTTCAAATGCTAATAATTCATAATTAAAATTTGTTATTGATTCAGTATTAAACATATGATATATCATTTCATATACTATAAACCATGTATTTTTGTTATTAATTTCTGAATATTTAATTAATTCAATACTTTTTAAGAATATTAATAAATCAGGAATTGATAAATTAGATTTATTTTCATAAATAATTGAAAAATGAACTAAAACATCAACTAATCCTAAAGACATTGAAGAGATATTTTGTGTTTTATCAACAAATTTTGAATATTTATAACCCATTTGTGAATAATTACCCATTAAAATTAATGAATAATACCAAACAATATTTGTATTTAGTTCAGTATTAAAAAATGGGTCTCCAAATAAAACATAATTATCAGCATAACTTTGTTGATTAAATAAATTCATCAAAGATTGTGGTTTTGATGAATTTATTATAAATAATGTTTTTTCACTATTTTTATAATTTTCATTAGAAATAGGATTGGAATTTAACATATCAATTAAATCTTGAGGAAGTAATGATTGTGTTTCACCAATTTCATAAACAATTAAATTAAAACTATTTTCAAGACCACTATTTGATGTTTCTAAAGAAGTTAAAAAATTAGTTGTATATGCACTTGGTTGATAAATATAACATAAATTAGTAAATCCAGATATTTCAAGTGGTTCTGCCAATTCATCATTATTGCCTAATTTTAATAATGTATATAAAGTATTTTCATATAAAAATTCATTTAATAATTTATAACATAATTCATCATCAATAATTGCGGTTCTAATAATATTAGTTGGTAATACTTCAAGATTATTTACAGTTAATTCATTATAAAAAGGAGATGTTGAATTTGAATTAAAATAAATTAAATTATCTTTATTTAATGTTAAAAAATTAATCATTGTTGAAAGTTCTGGACTACTTTGATTACCTAAAAAACATTTATATCCTAAATTATAATATTTTTGTATGATATTTAAAGGTGATATTTCATTTTCATATGTAATAATATCTACAATATTTAATGTTATTTGATTACTAATCATCCAATTAATAAGTTCATTAAATTTATTATTTGATGAGTTAGAAATAATAATAATTCGTTTATTATTTCTTAAGAACATTTTTTTATTAATTATACATTCAATTGATTGAATAATTATATTTTCTCTACTTAAATTTTCATCATTTAATTTAATATTTTTACATAATAAACAATTTATGATGTTTAATAAATTTTTATTTAATTTATATAAATATGTTAATACTTTATCATAATAATTAATATCTTCTTCAAAAAATTCTTGTGTTAAATTTATATTATTTATAATATTTGTGATTTTTTGAATATATATATCTACAATTTCTTTTTTGTGTTGATATTTAATTTTAATTGATTGTTTTTTAATTTTTTCAAATATTGTATTATTTTTTTTAATTAAACAATTTATTTTAACGCAACATTCAATTGTTTTATTTAATGACATATTATTTATAATATAAAAAATATTAAAGTTTAATTTTTTTACTTTCTTTTTCAATTGTTTCCATTCTTCTTTTATTAGAAATAGTTCTTTGTTTGCTTTTAATATTAGTCATATCATCACTTTTATGTTTTAAACAATAATCTATTTTATTATATCCAAATGATGCTGTTTTTTTACAACCTTGAATATTACACATTTTATTTCTTAAATTCACCATTTTATTATTTTTATGTAAATAACAATATTTTGGTTTTAAATTTAAATAATTATAAATTGCAGTATGAAAACAATTATCTTCAACACATATGTCATCAAAATTTATACTTTCAGCTGTTTTACATTTTTTACAATATAATCTATTACCTCTTTTATAACCATATTTGGCTTGTTTAGTGTGACAAATAGAGCAATAAGATGGCATTTTATTAATAAATATATAAATAATAAATATTTATATATTTATTATTATAATAAAATTAATATAAATATTAATAAATAAATATATTTATGTATTCTAAATATTCTAAATTTAATGATGAAATACTTAGTAAAAAAATTAATAGTTTATACAATCAATGTAAAAAAATGGAGGATATTTTAACTCACAAAACAAAAGATTTTGAAATTAAAAATTATATTTCAAGAGAAGAAATGGAAAAAATGTGTGATGAATTAACAATATATCAAAATGAATTAAAAAATAAAGAAAAAAAATTTAAAAAATTGCAATCTGAAAAATTAAAACAAGAAGAAGAGGAAAGAAAAAAAGAAGCTGAATTATTAAAACAAAAACAACCTAAATTTGAAATTATTAATGATTTGGAACCTTTAAAGAGAAATTTTTTTAATAAAGAAGAAAGATGTTTAGATTTATTAAGAACTGAATTAAATAATAATAATTATAAATATTATGTGATTGAATATAATTATAGTCATACTATGATGGGTAAACCTGAATATATGGCTTGTAATTTAATGAAAGGATTTATTAAGCGTGTTGATAATTATACTAAATATTTATTTGGTGTTTTTAGATGTTTTAATAATAAAAGTAATGGTGATTATATTTATGTTTTGTATATTTTATTAAATACTCCATCATCATTTACTGAAATATTAGGAAATGAATTAGATGATTTTGCATTTGAAGAAATTGATAGTGATAGATTTATGGATAAAATAATTGAAAATACAGGTGAAAATAATTTAAATTTATTAGATGAAGTTTATATTCATTAATTATTTTTTTTTATATATTGTATTATAAATTACAATATTATATATGAATGTTGTTATTTCTACAATTAGCACAGATATAATGCTCAGAACATTAACAAATATTTCTACTACAATTGTATCTACAAATTTTATTTATAAATGGTTCATAAATCATAAAAATAATGATTATGACATATATAAAAATAAAATAATTTCTACTGATTTAAATAACAAACTTTTAATTATTAAAGCACTTGTAAAAGATATTATTAATAATTATTATTTAAAAGAAGACGATAATATTGATGAAATTATTAATAATTTTATTAAAGAAAATGAAAATTTTAATGAAGAACAAATAGAAGATTTTACGGTCATTAATCATAATGATAATCTTAAAATATTTTTTAAAATTCCAGAACCACTTAAAATATCTTTATTAAGTAATTTAGAAATTATAAATTCAATAAATGCAGATTTAAATAAAATTCAAAATAAAATTAATTCACATTATAATAGCTACTTAAGTTTATTATATAGTATAAATATTGAAAATGAGATTAATAACATATATTATAATTCACAAATTTTTGATAAAAGAATTTCATTACTCTTTAATATTTTAAATATTTATAACACAATTAAATAATTATAACCAAGTATTGTATATATGAATACCACAAATAATTTTAATGAACTTTTATGCAATAGTAATGAAAATTCTGAAGAAGAAAATTTAAATATTGAAGAACAAGACGATACTGTTGAAGAAAATGACGATACTGATGAAAAACAAGATGAAACCATTGAAGAACAAGATGATGCCATTAAAAAACAAGATGATGTCATTAAAAAACAAGATGATACTGTTGAAGAACAAGACAATACTGTTGAAGAACAAGATAATACTGTTGAAGAACAAGACGATGCCATTAAAAAACAAGATGATACTGTTGAAGAACAGGACGATACTGTTGAAGAACAAGATGATACTGTTGAAGAACAAGACGATACTGTTGAAGAACAAGATGATACTGTTGAAGAACAAGACGATAGTGTTAAAGAACAAGACGATAGTGTTAAAGAACAAGACAATAATGAAGATAATGTTGAAGAAAAAGATGATACTGTTGAAGAAAAAAATGATACTGTTGAAGAAAAAAATGATACTGTTGAAGAACAAGACGATAGTGTTAAAGAACAAGATGATACTGTTGAAGAACAAGACGATAGTGTTAAAGAACAAGACAATAATGAAGATAATGTTGAAGAAAAAGATGATACTGTTGAAGAAAAAAATGATACTGTTGAAGAAAAAAATGATACTGTTGAAGAAAAAAACGATAATGAAGATACTGTTGAAAAACAAGATGATACTATTAAAAAACAAGACGATAATAAAGATACTGATGAAGAACAAGCTAATACTCTTGAAGAACATAATGATACTGAAGATACTGTTAAAGAAGAAGAAACTGTTAAAGAAAAAGAAAGTGTTAAAGAAAAAAAAATTGATATTATCTTTAGAGATAGTTCAATTAGAAATGAAAGATTAGAAAGTGTTGAATTAATAAATAGTGGTGTTAATTTAAATAATAAAAAAAAGTCATTTGCTGATATGTGTATAATTGTATAAATTTATTTAATTTTAATATTTTTTTAAATTATTTTTTCTAATTGATTAATTTTTGATTAATTAAATTATTAATATTTTTTTGTTGTTTTAATAAATTATAATTATTTTCAATATTGATATAATATAGAGATAAATTATTCATAGAATTACAATTATTTAAATAATTAAAAAAATATTTATTTATTAATAATTTTAGGAAATTCATCCATATTTTCTTTAATATAATCTTCTAAATCTATTTTATGATTAATAACTTTATCTTTATAAATTAAATCCAATAATGTTTCTTTTATTTTATTAATTTCTAATGCTGAAAAACCAATTTCAATAATATCACCACCCTTCAATTCAATATCATTAATTGAAAATGGATAATTATTACATTCATCTATCAAACTATAATATTTATCTTTATCAATTTCTTCTCTTTTAATCATAAAATGATATCTAAAAAATAAATTTAATATGTGAGAATACATAGTATCATAATCAATACTACGACAAAAATAATTAACATTATTTAATTTATTTATAAAACATAACATTTCATACTTATTTGATAAACTTAAAAATGATTTATAAAATTGAATATTAATTATTATATCTTGATATGACTTTGTAATACGGTTTGCATTATAAATATAAGATTTATCAACCCAACTCATAATATCATCAACTTCATTTAAACCTAACATAATATACATATTTTCATCTTCATTATATTCATTTTTAATAAGTTTATCTAAAACATTATCAATATCACTATAATTCATATCAAGAATTTTTAATATCTCTAAATCATACAAATACTTAATATATTTATCACAATTTTTATATGATAATATTTTATGTAATTCATTAAATAATGTTGGCTTTTTATATGAAACAAATCCATTTTTAATACTATTTTCAATATTCTTAATTGTTTTATCTTTAATTTCTAATGAAAATTCAGCTGATAATGAAAAACACCTCATAATATTTTCTAATGATTGAAAATATTCCTTTTCATTACTATTACACCATTTTGATTTAATAATATCATTAATTTTATTCCAATCTTCTTTATTAATTTTATTAATAACAAAGTTATCAATATCATCCAAAGTATTTAATTTATATCTCATTGAATTAATAGTAGCACCATAATCAAAACTATTAGAAAATTCATATTTAATATCTCCATAATGTAATATTAATCTCATACTATTAATATTATTACTTCCATATACATATACATAACCATAATTTTTTAAAATTGAATAAACCTCAAAAATATTCATTTTTTGAATATATATATCTCTATCATCAATCTTTTTTTTATCATCAATAACTAATGATGTTAAAGCATTTCCAGTTAAATAACATTCTATACCATTTTCATTTAATTCCCGAATGAAATCTTTACTAAATAGATTATCAAAAAACTTAAATAAATTAAAATTCATATTATTTATATATTATATTAATAATTAAAAATTTAATTTATTTTAATATTTATTTACAATTAATTGAATTATAATATATAAATTAAGAATTTAAACAATAGAATATTTAAAATTATTATTTTTTATATAAATATTAAAAACAATTCTCATTATTTCATCATCTCTATTCATTTTTAATATTTTATCATAAAAATTTTCAACATCAAAACAAGTTTTTATTTTATATATTCTAAAATTATTATACATTAAAGCTTTTATATAATAATATTCATAAACACATATATCTCCTTTAAAATTTTGACTTTTTAAAAATTCTTCATAATTATTATAACCATTAATTCTTAATAAATTTGCTACAACATTATATGAATATAATATTTCAATAATAATATAACTCTTTAATATTTTTTTAGTAATATTTCTATTAATTAAACTAAATAATATATTAAAATATGATGATAATAATTCAGTATAACTCTCATAAAAATCATAACTATATTCATAATTATCAAATTTATTATTATTATAAATTTTTTTAAAATTTCTTAAATTACTATTGCAATGATGGCCGTCTAAGTTAAAATTATGTATTAACTCATGCAATAATAATTTTTCAATTTCTTCATATCTTGTAATTATAGTTGTATTATCAAATGTTAAACCACTTGCTGTAAAAGCACCAAAATTTTGATTTACTTTTTTAAGATTTTCTTCTTCAATTAAATCAAAATCAAAATCTCTATTTTTATCTATCGGGATCCATAATATTGTTATTTTTTTACCTTCTTTATTATTTTGAAATTTATATAATGTTAAAGCTATTTTAAATAATTTATTAATTAACTTTTTATCTTTTTCATATTGTTTTTCACTATTCATTAAATAATAAAATTTAATATCATCATACTCAATACTATATACTCCTTTTGTTTTTCCAATAAAGTTTATTAATGTCATATAATCAAATTTATTTCTTAAAATATCAATTATTTTTTGAGCGTTTTTAACTTTTACGTGTTCTAATTTAATATCCTCTAATGATAAATATATATTTTTAAAATTATTATATATATCCATTAAAATATCAACATTACTATCTATAACATCATTATTTAAATATTGAATATTAATATTATCATATAAATATAAAAAATCTTTTCTATTCATTAATAATATATAATTAAAAAATATAAAAAATACTAAAAACTATTTTAATTCATGTAGTTTATCATTAACTATAATATAATCAATATTTGTAATTATTTCATTCGCAGATAATAAAGGTGTTCTATCATAATTATTTTTATTATATGTTTTATAAACTCTTAATAATTTTGAAAAATTAACAGTTTTCTTAACCTTTTGTTTATTATTCTTAACTTTCATTTTAACATTATTAAGTTGTTAAATATATTTATTTTCAATTTTTTATATTAAAAAAAATTGAAAAATTTATTAAAATATTTAAATAATTCATTTAAACAATATTAAAATGGAAAACCAACTTGTTAAAATCACACACATTAAAAAAAATAATCATTTATCAATTTATGGAAAAGCATTTGATTATTACTTTAAAATTATTTTTAAAATTTATGAAAAAGATAATAAACCAGACATTAAAAATATTGAATCACAAATACTTATTTGTGATGAAAATAATAAATATTATTTTTGTGATTGTAGTTTTTCAGATATATCATTTATTTATGATGTTGATGAACCAATACAAGTTGATAAATTTAATTGCGATGATTATAATATTCCAAAATATATGTATTGTATTATGATAGGTATGGTTTCAACAAATATTTAATTTTTTTATAAAAAAAATTGAAAAATATTAAAATATTTAAACAATAATAAAAATGAGTGATTATAATTCAGAAATCGTAATAACACATTTTATTAATTTTCCAAGAAATGATAAAATGATTATATTTGGTAAAGTTAAAAATATTATTAGATATTTTAGATTAACAATAGTAAAACATGAATTAAATGGTGTTAGAGATTATGCAAGTGATGATGAAAGAATGATTATACAATATGATAATAAAATATATGAAATTATTTATTATGAAAATATTAATGAAAGTGTAGTTTTAAATTATGAAAATATGAGAAATTATTTAGTGTCTGATTTTAATTATGTAGATCATGATATACCTATAGCAGTTTATATTGCTTGTGTTGGTATGGCTTCAGCCACATATTAATAATATTTATTTATAAATGATAATAATGTTTATTTTATAAATATTTTAGATGGTGATACTTGTTATAATAATCAAAATAAATTTAATTATTTATTTTTAAATGAAAAAATAGAAAATATA
>Ga0209151_1001491_pt1 | contig 14050 bp, 16 predicted proteins | sample SaaInlV_DNA_165m_FD_184688 | JGI IMG/M metagenome (GOLD analysis project Ga0209151, IMG submission 184688) | Marine microbial communities from expanding oxygen minimum zones in the Saanich Inlet - SI075_LV_DNA_165m (SPAdes) (version 2) | ecosystem: Environmental > Aquatic > Marine > Unclassified...
TGGGTAGGAGATGGGCCTTATAGAGATAAAATTTTGTCAATCTTGAACAAATATGAAAATTTTGTATGGTTAGGCTCAATGAATTATCCAGATAAAGTAAGAGAATTTCTTGATGAAATTGATGTGTACGGTTTGATAAGTGGTCTTGATATGTCACCATTAACTTTACAAGAAGCACAGTTAATGAAAAAACCAGTTTTAGCTACAAATGTAGGAGGCATTCCAGAATTAATGAAAGATAAAGAAACAGGTTTTTTGATTGAAAAAGGAGATCATGCAGAATGGATAGATAAAATATCATTATTATTAAATGATGAAAAAACTAGACATCAAATGGGATTATCTGGTAGAAAATTTGTTGAAGAAAATTTCAGTTGGGATATCATTGCAAAAAAGTTTGTAAATGAAATTAAAAATAATTTATAAAATTCTTAATGTAAAAATTTTTTAATTCAAGTTTTTGAAAATTGTCTATACCATATTTCAAATGCAAGTAAACCTAGAAGCTTATTGATATGACGAATATCAATATTTTGATCATTTAGATTTGATTGAATCCAATCTCTGTTAACCCAGCCATCTTGAATTATTTTTGCATCAGAAAGATAATCATTAGCCATAGTTAATCCATAATTTTTCCAAAGATTTTTTGTATTAACTGAAAAACCTTGTTTCTGTTTTAAAATAAGATCATTTATTCCAAATTTTTCTAAAATTTTTCTTAAAGGTAATTTTCCAACATTAGATAGAGAATCATATTTTTGAGTAGAATTAATTTTCATTGATTTTTGAATCAATTCTGGGAATAAAAGGGGAGTAATTGATTGAATATTGAAACTTTTTGCAAGTGAATTATTAACAATAGAGAAATTATACAGTAATTTCCCATTATAATCCGCTAAAAAAACTTGTTCCAGTGGAGATAATTCATTATCAAAAAATGGTACAAGTTTATCATAAATTACTTGCCAATTGAATTCCATTTTTTTGGTAAATATATCATCTTGATCTGGAACATGATCTCGTTCATGGCAAGAAAGATACGCCTGAATTTTGTCATTTACAGTAGAATTAGGATGAATTTTAGATAAAAATTTAGAATAACGAAAAATATATCCACCAAATAATTCATCACCACCATCACCAGAAACTAGATAATTTGAGAAATGTTTTGCGTTCTCAACAATGTAATACCAATGAATATCCCAAAAAGGAAGTTTTGTAATAGATATTGCATCTGAGAGTTTTTCAAGATAATTATCTACTTCAACAATATGATGATTGACTCCAACCTTTTTTGCAATTTGTGATGCTGTTTCAGTTTCATCAACACTATCAGAAAATTTGATCGAGATAGCATCAATTTGATTATCAGGAAAACTTTCTTTTAAAATACACAAAAGAAGTGATGAATCAACCCCCCCACTTAATGAAATAGAAATAGGTTTTGAGTAATCATTTGGAATTTGTTTTTGTAGGTAAGAAATTAATTGTGAATGAATATTTTCTATTGAAAAATTTTCTTTTTTAATTAAATCTCTTGATGTTAATTTTGGAAGGATTGGTGTTTGAGTATCATCATATCTAAGTGTAAGAATAGATTTAATAGAATCTAAATTCATTTATTATAATTTTCCTCTTCCTATTCCTCTATAAATTAATCCAGCTTGATTTGCAAGATTTTGATTAATAATGTTTTTCGAATCAATTACCACAGGGGTTTTCATTTTAGATTTTAAAAATATTGGATCAATATTATGAAATTCTTTATGTGCTGTAGCAATAATTAAACCATCAGAATTTTCTAAATTTTGAACAAAATCATTTAGTGTTTTAATTCCAAATATTTCTGAGTTTTTAAAATATGGATCATAAATTAAAATATTTGCACCTTTTTCTTGAAGTAAATTTATGATTTTTTCTACAGGGGAAAGTTGAATATCTTTTACGTCTGGTTTGTATGAAACTCCTAAAACAAGGATTGATGAGCCTGACAAAGGTTTTTTGATTTCATTTAATGCGTCTTCTAAAAGTTCTACAGTATGAAATGGCATATTTTCATTAATTTTTCTTCCATTTTCAACTAATCCAAAAGTTTTAGAAGTAAAATTCTTTGCAAAATTTATCATTTGATATGAGTTTACAGGTAAACATGGACCTCCAACTCCAGCACTAGGATAATGTACCTGAAAGTTATATTTTGTTTTAGCTGCTTCAAGAACTGTCATTATATCAATTCCTGCTTTTTCAAAAATTAATGCTAATTCATTAATAAATGCAATATTTAGATCTCGAAATACATTTGTGGTTAATTTTACAGCATTTGCAGTTTTACAATTGGGCATTGGGATTAGTTCTACTGTAAAAACATGTTTGTAAATTTTTGTAATTAAATTCTGTGTGTGCTCATCCATTGCACCAACAAGACGAGGTAATCGTTCAAAATCATTTAAAATCTGTCCAGGATTTGCAGTTTCAGGACAAACACCCAGAGCAAAATTTTTTCCTAACTTTAATTTATTATCATCACCTTCAATAATTTTTAAAAAATCATTTTCAACAAAACCAGGTTCAACTGTACTTTCAATTATAATTAATTTTCCATCAGATATTTCATCATGAAGTTTTTTTGCTATTGATAGTAATGATGAATAATCAGGGATATTTTTTTCATCCATTGGGGTAGGAAGTGATAATACAATAACATCACTATAATTTACTCCCTCACTAAAATGGGTTGTAGCTTTAAATTTTTTTTCATTAATTACTTTATCAAAAATAATATCATAACCAGGTTCATCATTTAAAGGAAAATTTCTAGAATTTATCATTTCAACTAATTTTTCATTGATATCAACTCCTATAGTTGGCAAACCAGAATTGGCAAATGAAAGTGCAGTTGGTAAGCCTATCCTACCAATACCAATAACACAAATATTTAATTTTCCTGACTGAATTGTATCAACTATTTCTGAATCAGTCATATCTAGAATTTTTTTCATATTACTCATTTCACCAGTTTTATGGGATTATTTACTTTTAGTTATTGTTTACCAAAATTTAAAAATCAATTAAAATCACATCAACCATGAAATATGTTATAACTGGTGGTGCAGGTTTTATTGGAAATAATATTGCTAAATTACTAATTAAAAAAGGTCATGATGTAGATATTATAGATAATCTTCACACAGGGAGAAAAGAGAATTTAAAAGAAATTATAGATAAAATAAATTTTTATCAAATAGATATTCAAAAAAAAAATGATTTAGAAAAAATCATAAAAAATTGTGATGGAATATTTCATGAAGCAGCTTTAACAGCAGTTCCTGAATCTTTTGAAAAGCCAAAAGAATATCATGATGTAAATGTTATAGGAACAAAAAATATCTTTGAAATTGCACAAAAAGAAAATATTCGTGCAGTATATGCCAGTAGTTCAAGTATTTATGGAGATGTAAAAAATACCCCTATCAAAGAAAATGCAGATAGAAAACCAATTAATCCTTATGGCCAAACAAAGTTAGATGATGAATTACTTGCAGAAAAATTATCAAAAAATAATGTATCAATAATCGGTTTAAGATATTTTAATGTCTATGGAATAGGGCAAATTGGATCATATGCAGGAGTAATAACAAAATTTCTTGAAAATATTAAAAATCAAAAATCATTTATTGTTAATGGTAATGGAAATCAAATTAGAGATTTTATTCATGTCAAAGATATTGCTCAAGCAAATATTACTGCAATGGAAAGTAAAACTAAAAATGGTTTTTTTAACATTGGTACAGGAATTCCAACATCAATAAATGATTTGGCTAAATTAATGGTAGAATTATCTAATCATAAACATGAAATAATACATGGGCCTCAACTTGAAGGAGATATTGAGATTAGTCAAGCAGATATGAATTTCACAAACAAATCATTCAATTGGAGTCATAAAATCAATTTAAAAGAAGGATTAAAAGATTTGATTAAAAATTATTTATCCTAAAATCATAGAAGTGAATTATAAAGTTCAAGATATTGTTTTCCAATAATGTTCCAATCATATTTTTTTACATTTTCATATGATAAAGTAGATAATTTATTTCGTAATAATTTATCAGATATTAATTCAATAATTTTTTCACAAAATATTTCAGGATTTGTGGGTTCTACTAAAATTCCTGATTCTTGATCTTGAATTAATTCTAAATTACCTCCCACATTTGATGCAACAATGACTGTTTTACAGGCCATAGATTCAAGAATAGTTGTGCTTATTCCCTCAGAAAATGAAGGTTGAACTAATACATCTGAGCCTTTAATCAATGAAATTGTTTGCTGATGATTCTTTGAGCCTAAATAATGAATATTGTTTTGAGATGATTCAAGTTTTTTTATGTTTTCTACTTCAGGACCATCTCCAATAATTATTAGATGTATGTCGTGTGGAAGTTTCTTACATATCTCAATTAATGTTTTAACTCCTTTTTCTTTAGATAATCTACCTGCAAATAGTACTTGTTTTTCATATTTTCTATCTTCATCAGTAGATAAAGATGAAATATCAATGGCATTAGGAATTTGAATTACTTTATGTCCTAAAGATGTGTAATAATCATATGATTCTTTAGAGATTACGGTAATCATATCAGCCCAAGATAATGCATCTTTTTCATATTTTTTTGAAATATTTCCAGTTGTTTTACCATGTAATTGATCAATTTGTTCTGAAAATATTCCATGTATAGTAAGAATTTTTTTTCCGGGAGAATTTTTCATTGCTAATGCTGATGGAATATTATGAGCATGAACAATATCAAAATTTTTTTTAAATTTAGTTTTTAAAAATGATGAAATCATAAAACTTGGATTTTTTAATCCTTTAATTGGAATTGTAAACGTATTTTCTGAAGAAATAATTTCTACAGTATTATCATTTTTTTCTAAGAAATTTTCTAAATTTTTAACATGTTGAGCAATTCCACCAATACCAGATTGTGTTGGAGAAATAAGTAAAATTTTCATACTAAAAATTGAACTATGAACTTTTAAGGTATTTGATTAAAAATTCTTTTACATTGTTGCTTGTGCTGCATCATGGAACATTTGACTTTTAGCACAACCAGCAGCTAACTCATCACCAGCACCGCGTCTCATTAGTCCTCTGTACAAACAGTCTTCTAGTTTAACATCTTCTCTTTGCTCCCATTCCTCAACAGTGACGGAGAATTTCTTTTGAATTCTGTCTCTATACCATTCAGGAATAACATTAAATGCACAAAATGGAACGATTCTAAGGTCTGGAGTAACATAGTGAATATCACATCTTTGTAGTCTTTCCAAATCTTCATTGTATTTGTCTTGAAAATGCATCATACCAAGGAATAATCCCTTTACGTGCCATGAACCAATTGAATCAAATGATCTCTTCATGAGAATATTACCAAACATTTTTGCCAAGTCTAATCCTGCTGGCTGTTTTTTAGAATCAACAAATCCTTTGAGTTTTCTTACAACTTCAAGCATTGTAAAGTACTTATTTTTACCAGAACGAATCTCTTCTGCTTTATCTTCAAATAATTCAAGCATTCCTTGAATATCACAGAATTTTGTTAATGGGACAAACTTCTTTGTATCTGCATCCTCAAAGATGTATGTTCCTGCACCACATGCAAAGTGGATTGACAATTCATATTTTGGTTTACTTGAAAATGCTTCAATTACATTAGTTAGTGGCATACAACTTGGGACTGGGAACCAATCATCAACAGTTACCTCACCGTTTGTTTGCTCTTCAATTCTTTGAACACAATCAGGAACTGTAATTCTATATTTCTCACGTTCTTGTTTTCCCATTCTTCCTGTAAGGGATACTGGTTGGAAATTAACAGCATGAACTACATCCATATTCTTTTGTGCATATCTAATTATTCCACCTAATTCATGGTCATTAATTGATTTAATCACAGTTGGAACAAATACTACAGTAGTTCCAGTTTTTCTACAACTATCAAGGGCATATGGAATTTCCCAGTGGTTCTTTGGATTTGTTCTAGCAGTAACACCATCAAATGAAAGATACAAGTTGTTACACCCAGCAAGTCTTACTTCACGTGCAGCCTCTGGATCCATTGCGTGTCTAATACCATTAGTATTCATTTGAATATGGTCAACACCTTCTTCTTTCATAATTTTAATAACATCAGCAATATCTTCTCTCAACATTGGTTCACCACCAGTAATTTGCATAGAGTTTCCAGGAATTGGTCTTTCTGCTCTTAGAGTTTTCATCATTCCTCGAATTTGGGTATGATCTGGTTCATACATGTAAGCACCTTCTAATCCCTTCTTTACATAGAAAAAGCAGTACCAGCATGTTAAATCACATCTGTTAGTTACAATCATGTTTGCAAGTCCACTGTGAGACAAGTGATTTGAACACAATCCACAGTTATTTGGACAAGAACATTTGTCAATCATTACATTTGGAGAATGAGCACCTTTTCCATCCATCCAGTATGTACTGAATTTTTTATACATTTCATAAGAACCAAAGTATAATTCCTCACATTCACCGTGAGTTGGACAAACTTTTGACATGAAGACCTTACTATCTCGCTCAAAGACTTCAGCATCAAGAATCATGTTACAGTCAGGGCAGATACTTTGAGTGAATCTAATCGTTGATTTTTTACCTAAATTTTTAGTCGATTGATTAGATATCTGAATCAGTGCCATGCCTACAAATGAATTTTTTCTGAATTGGTATTTAATGTATTTCATACTTGGCCCCGTGGGGAATTTAGGAGGTAAGCGTGAGTGATTTAAATAGTAAAACTGATCTGTTAGATCGCATGAGCATATCTGACAAGACAAGAAAATCTTTGGAAAAAATTGGGCTCACAAGTTATGAAATCAAAACATTTTCAGTTCTACTAAAAACAGGTGAACAATCAGCATCAGATCTGAGTCAAAAGTCAGGAGTGCCATACTCAAAAATTTATGAAGTTCTAGGAACGTTAGAGGAAAAAAATTGGATCAGTTCAGATGATTCAAGACCAACAAAATATTTCGCAAAATCGCCATCAACAGGATTAGAATCAACAAAACAAAAAATGGAGGATGATTTTTTTAAAAATCAAAGTGTAATTTTAAATGAACTAGTTCCATTATATGAAAAAAGTGGAACAAGTGAAAAACCAGACATTTGGGTAATATCAGGTGCATTAAACATTGCAGCTAAAATTTTAGAGATGGTTGAAACTTGTAGAAATGAAGTAATGATTGCATTACCAGAAGCTGGAGAAGAATTAGTAAAACAGGCACTACCAAAATTAAGATCTCTTCACGATAAAGGGGTAGATATCACAATACTTGCATCAGATAAAATAGATAAAGAATCAATCAAAGCAATCAAAAGAGTTTCAACTGTAAAAATCAAGAAAGGTTTGTTTGGAGGAGGTATTATTTCTGATAAAAAATATGTTGTAATTTTGTTAGGTCCAGAAGTAGCAGGTGAGAGTTCTTCAGATATCGTAGCAATTTGGGCAGATCATGCAGGATTAGCAGGATTTGCACGACAATATTTTGAATATTTATTAAAAGATTCAAAATAGATTTAACATGGACGTATTAGAAGACAAAGAAACTCTGTTTGTAGGAACAGCAGAAGCAGAGCATATCGAGATGTATTTAAAAGCAATTTGGCATTTGAAAGAAAGAAAAGAAGATGTCAAAATTAGTACAATTGCTAAAATGCTCAATGTACGACAGCCAAGTGTTGTTCAAATGTTAAAAAAATTAAATGGTAAAAATTTAGTAAATTACAACAAAGCAGGAGTAAAACTCACAGAAGATGGTCAAACAATTGGTTCAAGCATGATGAGAAACAGTAGATTATTAGAAGTACTCATGGATAGTGCATTAAAAGTAGAAATTGATGAGGAAATGGTATGTGGAATTGAACATCATATGAATAAACAATTTACAGATGCCTTGTGTACAATGTTAAATCATCCAAGAAAATGTCCACATAATTTGGATATTCCAATTGGTCCATGTTGTGAATCAACTTAACAATATGCTAAAAGATATATCTTAAAGAAAATTCATTCTATCATGGCATGCTTTTGTGGATGTGAAACTTACAAAAAAAGTGATGATGGATTCAAAATAGCATGTATGGATTGTGGTCATGGACCTCAAAATCATGATGATGAATTTAGAGATGCTGCAAGAAAGAATGAATCACAAAGTCAAAAACGTGATGCAGACTTTGGATAGTTATTCGCCGATAATTTTTACTAAAACTCTTTTTGGTCTTTTTCCATCAAATTCTCCATAGAAAATTTCTTCCCATGGACCAAAATCTAATTCCCCATTAGTTATTGCAACAACAACTTCTCGGCCCATTACTTGTCGTTTTAGATGAGCATCGGCATTATCTTCACCAGTTTTGTTATGATCATATTGATTTGTTGGTTCATGTGGTGCCAAATGCTCTAACCATTTTTCATAATCGTGTAGTAATCCACTTTCATTATCATTTATGAAAACACTTGCAGTGATATGCATTGCATTTACAAGACAAAGTCCTTCTTTGATTTTACTTTTTGTAACTAATTTTCTAATTTTTGGAGTAATGTTGACAAATGCTCTTCTCGTTTTAACTTCAAATGTAAGATATTCAGTAATGGATTTCATACTTTGCAAAATCAATCATCCTTTAAAATTCTAAAGCAGGCTCAGAACTCAAGATCCTCATCATTAATCAGAGGGATAGGGTCATCACTGCCTGCAAGGCATATTTCAAGCAGATTCCTATTGAGTCTTTCAAGAAGCTTGATAAATGGCCAAGAATTTAATCATTCAAAATGGTTGCAATAGATACTCCAGCATCAGTAGAAAGCTTTCGAAGATTTATCATTTCAAGTACATGTAGATCCTATGCACCTAGAAGTTATTTGGAAGATTCTGAAGTTTTTGCAGAAAGAGAAGATAGTCTTGGTGCAATTTATGTAGAGGCAGCAGACAAAGTTACTTTGAAAAAAATTAGAGATATGACATTTGTAAATGCAAGAGATATTCTTGGAATTATCTATAATTCAAAAAGTGGAAACACATCTCTAAAATGGCGTCAAATAAAAAGAAATAATGGGAAAGTAACAGGTGAAGCATCTGCAAACTCTCTTACAAATCTATCAGAATCAGGAGTACTTACTTTGGAGTGGGTTGAAAAATATCTACAGAAAAAATCTGAAGAATCAAAAACTAACGAAGTTACAAACTAAACTTTTTTCATTTTATAAAATAACACAATATTATGATTACAAAAATTATAGATGAGAATTCAATTTCTGTAATTCCTGAAGATTCAGATGATCTTTTGAATTTACGTCGAATAATTAAAAAAGATGATAAAATTATTGGAGATACTACTAGAGTACTAAAACAAGATAAAGATTATTCAAGACCAGACAAAGGTGAAAGAATCAAAGTAAGAATTTCAATAATAGTAGAAAAAATTTCACTTGATGATGTCTTAGATAGATTAAGAGCAGGCGGAACAATTTCTGAATCAAGTAATGAATCAGTGCCACACGGTTCACATCATTCAATAATTCTAAAAATTGGTGATGGAGTTACAATTTCAAAGAAAAAATGGTCACCAATTGAAAAAACTCTATTAGAATCAAGTAATAATCAAATTGGTTTTGTGCTTGTTGCAATTGATACTGCTGATTGTGGAATTGCAAGACTGAGAGGAACACATCTAGAATTTATGCCAAATATCTATTCAGGTTCAGGCGGTAAAAGATACAAAACTAATTTTAATATTGAAAAATTTTTTGAGCAAGTACAACAAGCAACATTATCTATTCTCAAAAAAGGGGATTCGATAGTAATTTTTGGTCCAGGTGAAACCAAAAAAAGATATTCAAATTTTATTCAAAAATCACAAAATTTTCAAAAATATAATATTCAAATTGTAGATGGAATTGATTCAGGAGGTGAAGATGGAATTTACGTATTTACAAAATCTCAAACAATGAGAGAAATAATGTCCGATAGTAATCTAGCCAAAGCATCATCAATAATTGATGAAGTAATGGTTCTTGCAAATAAAAAAAGCAAAAAATTTACCATGGGATTTGATGAAACGTTTAACGCAAATCAAATGGGTGCAGTTGAATCACTCGTATTTTCAGACAAGGTAATTCAAGATGATGAACAAAAGATGATAGATTTTCTAAACGATGTTGAAAATAAGGGGGTAAAAATTTACAGTGTTGATTCATCCACAGACATCGGTCTAAGAGTTACGGGTCTAGGTGGAATAATATCGTTATTACGATATTCAATAGAATCTTAATTTGTAGATTCTACTAACCAATTTAGATATGTTTTGTTTATTGATGAAACATCAATTTCTGCTATTTCAGGAACATCATATGGATGAGTTTCTTTAATTTTTTGTTTTAGTAATTTCTTGTTTTTTGAAATAGTTTTAAAAATTGCTAGATATTCTGATGTATTTTCTATTTTATTCTTCCAAGAATACATTGAAGAAATTTTTGAAATATTAACACATGCCACAGTCTTATTTTGTACAAATTCTTTTGCAATTTTTGAAATAGATTTTTTATCAGGATAAGTTGAGATTATAATCACTGCTTTCATAGTAACCGATAAATGTCCGTGCCATAAAAAATTAACAATTAGTTTGGAACTTGATTTTATTACTCAAAATGCAATTATCTATGTCTTAATGGCTTGGGTTGGAATTATTGTAGTTGCTAAAGCCCTAAAATTGGAAAAATATGGTTTTGAGTTAAAGGCATACAGTCTAGTGTACAAGAATAAAAGTGTCAATGATGTTTTAATCAAAGTACTTGGAAGAACAAAAAGGGGCATCAAAGTTTTTGCCGATCTAAGTGTAATTGCAGGTTTTCTTATGATGGGATTTGCATTTTACTTTTTGTTAAATAATGTTTCAAACTATTTTGTTGCTCCAGATGGATTTTCAGAATTAACAGTACTTATTCCAGGTGTTACATTAACTTCAGCACCAGCTATTACATACTTTTTACTTTCAATTCCAATTGTACTAGTTATGCATGAAGGAGCACATGGTATAGTAGCTGCATTAGAAAAAATAAAAATCAAAACAGGTGGATTTGCAATATTCATTGCATTATTTGCAGGATTTGTAGAACCAGATGAAGAAGAATTTGAAAAAGCTAAAAAGATTTCAAAATTAAGAGTGATTGGAGCAGGAGCTACATCAAATGTATTGTTTGCAATAGTTTTAGGTGCAATTATGTTAACAAATCCAATTTTTGGAATGGTTTTAGAAAGTATTCCATTATTTGGTGATGTTATCTTAAACACATTTTATGAATTATCACAAGGAGTTTTGATTCTTTCAATAATGGAAAATTCAGGAGCTGAACAAGCAGGATTACTTGCTAATGATATTATTACTACAATTAACGATGTGCAGATTTATGGTCCAGCTGATTTCCCCGTTTTAAATCCCGGAGAAATGGCAAGTGTCACTGTACTTAGAGATGGTCAAGTATTAGAATTCGGATTAGAAGTAATGGCATCACCAGATGATCCTGAAAGAGGTTTAATTGGAATAATGAGAGATAATGCAATTCCATACAACCCTGTAATGAATTTCATTGACTGGACAAGTGTAGATTTTAACATTTCAATGTTCTTGTTATGGTTATGGATGATTTCATTTTTCATAGGAATTATCAATATGCTACCTCTACCAATTTTAGATGGAGGAAAATTCATCCACATAATTATTGATAAAAGAATTTCAGATAAAGCTGTAAATGGTGTAATGTGGGGAATTTATGGATTTACCTTTGCATTATTTGGTTTGAATATTGCTTTATCATATATTAAATCTGGATGGTTTACAATCTAGAAAATACCTAAAGAATCATTAATGAAAAAAAAGTATCTGAATTTATGAAATGTGATAACTGTGAAAATCAGGCAGCATATACTAGAAAATATTCAGGGCAAAAATTATGTTCACAATGTTTCTCAAAGTCTATTGTAAGAAAAACTGCCAAAACAATTTCAAAATATAAAATGATTCAACACAATGATTTAGTTGCTGTTGCAGTATCTGGAGGAAAAGATTCACTCGCATTACTAAAAATTATTCATGAAATGGCAACAACTCATCATTTTAAAATTATTGTAATTACTATTGATGAAGGGATTCCAGGATATAGAAATGAGGCATTAGAAATTGTTGAAAAATTTTGTAGTGAATTAAATGTAAAACACAAGGTATACTCTTACAAAGATCTCTTTGAATTAACACTAGATGAAGCATTAGAATTAAGAGATAATGAAAAAACTTCTTCATGTTCAATTTGTGGTACTCTTAGAAGACGTGCAATTGATTATGCTGCAAAAGATGTTGGAGCAAATGTAATTGCAACGGGTCATAATTTAGATGATACATTACAAACATTTGTCATAAACATGCTTTCAGGAGATACAACTAAGATTGGTTGGATGGATCCAGATACATCTAAAAATTCTTTAAGAAAAATAAAACCATTTTGTGAGATATATGAATCAGAAATTGTTTTTTATGCATTTACAAATGATTTGCCATTTCAATCAGAACCGTGTCCACACATGAATGAGGGAATAAGAACAGAAATTCGTGAATTTCTAAATTCATTAGAAACTCAACATAGTGGAATTAAAAATAATTTGTATCAATCAATTCTAAAAATATCACAAATTGTAAAAAAATCAAATAATAAACAAAAAACAATTTGTGAAAAATGTGGAAATGCATGTACAGGAAATGTGTGCTCAGTTTGTAGTATGGTTTTAAAACTTAAAGAAAATCAAACCTAATGCAAATATAACATACTTTGTTTTAGGAAAAATGGTAGTAGGTAAGATCAGGGTGCCAGCCGTGCCCTATTCTGAAACCGGCTATATGCAGAGATCAGCAACTGTTGGGTAAATCTCTAAATGGGTATTTCCCGCTTGGTGTGCGGAAATGAAATCACGCCGAGGCGGGTGGTTGCAAGACTAGAATTATCCGAAGGGATAACTTCTAAGACTGAACCATTGAAAGGGATGAGGTCCGGGAGGGAACAATCCTAAGGTGGAGCATCCACGCTTCCTCGTCAACGTGGCGGATCTTGTACGCCTTGAAATGGGGCTATTCGTCTAGACTGGAACCAACAGTGCTACTACCATTTATTATTAAAATATAATTTGTAAATTCATGGATGGAATCATCTCATTTGGTAATAAAAGAAATTATGATGACTTTAAGAAACAAATTCCAATTCCAGTATTACCTCTTTTTGATTCAATTAGAGAATTTTGCTTCTCTTTAGGTGATAAAGTAATTGAAGATGTTAGAATGCATAGAGTTGTTTTTTGTAAATCAATGGTATTTAGATGGTTTGCAGATGTGGAACCAGAAAAAGATGGTGTTTTAGTTAAAATTCAGAAAAGTCGAAAAGACCCGATTCAAATTATTCAGATTAAACAAGATCAACAAATTTCAGAATTTAGTCAAATTATTAAAAATGCTTTTGAAGAACTTCATTAATACAAAACATCAAATTTTGAAAATTCACCAATAAATTTTTCATTTTGAATTTCTACATCTTCAACTCTAGCATTAGCAGGTCCTCCATGAGCCCATTCAATTATTCTATTAATTTTTTCTTCATCTCCTTCCAAAATTGCCTCCACTCGTCCATCTTTTAGGTTTTTTACCCATCCAAAAATTTCATTCTTTTTTGCTTTAATTTTTAATGATTGACGAAAAAATACACCTTGTACTTTACCAGTAACAATAATTCGGATTCGTTGATTTGACATTAAAATTATATTTCAAAGAGTCACTAATCAATTTTAGGTTAAAGAAAAACTATTTTCTTTCTTTAATTCTTGCTCTACCAGTCTTTCTGGCAGCAATACTTCCAACCTTTGCTCCTGGAGGTGCATCTCTTGAAACAGTTGAACTTTGTCCAACGTGTTGATGACG
>Ga0209151_1001494_pt1 | contig 14049 bp, 13 predicted proteins | sample SaaInlV_DNA_165m_FD_184688 | JGI IMG/M metagenome (GOLD analysis project Ga0209151, IMG submission 184688) | Marine microbial communities from expanding oxygen minimum zones in the Saanich Inlet - SI075_LV_DNA_165m (SPAdes) (version 2) | ecosystem: Environmental > Aquatic > Marine > Unclassified...
GTTAAGCTCTTTATCAGATTAATTTTACTTGGTAATTCAATTATATCTGATTATAAAGAAGAGCTTAACCTTCAAAAAATACTTTATCTGATTGAAATATAAGGATAATGGGCTGTTAAGTAAGCAGTATTAGAGTCTGACCCCATTGGTTTCTATTGTTTAATCATCGTTGAAAATCAAATGTAACTGGTGTAATATCGCGTGATATCGCACCAGAAATATTTGGAGAATAAGAAATGCCTAGACAAAGTGTTACATTGACGGAAAGCAATAACAGTTGGCTCAACTCTCATGTTGAAAACATCGGCGACTATGCGAATAAGAGTGAGTTGATTAATGATCTTATAAGACGTGCAAGGCGAGCTGAGTTTATAAATCAAAAGCTATCAAAGGCAGAAAAAAGTAATTTCGTTTCACAGTCACCAGATGAAATTCTTGCCGAGTTTAAAGCGGATCTTATAAAGTAAATGAGTAAATATCGCTTAACGGACGAAGCAAAAGAAGATTTGCGCAGAATCTACAAATATGGATATGAGGAGTTTGGTGAAGAACAAGCTGATGAATATTTTTACAGCTTCTTTGAAGCTTTTCTTAAAATTGCAGAATCACCCTTAATATATCAGTCTGTTGACAATATTAGACCTGGCTATAGACGCTGCCCACATCGTTCTGACGTAATTTACTATCGAATAAACCAAAGTACCATCGAGATCATGGCAATTATAGGGGGTCAAGATACAGATGTTTGGCTTTAGTAAATTTCTGCTTCACTTCCATAGCAGACAGTCACCACAGGCCGCACGGAACGGGGTCTACTATAGAATTGTATTTTGAAAAAAAACTCAAAATCAAGAATTAATAGTGGTCTGTTCCCTATTTTCTTCCGGAAAGAAGCCGGCTAGCAATGACATGTGATATCGAAAGACCTGACCCTAAATTCTGCTTTTCTTCCGGAAAGAAGCCGGCTAGCAATGACATGTGACATCGAAAGACCTGACCCTAAATTCTGCTTGAATGATTAGCTGCGTGGGAACACATAGAGTGATGCTCTTGCAATTTGTCGGAGACCATGAGGGGTTTGATTAAAAGTGACGTAATCGTTACAAGTAAGCAAAGTTGTAGAGCGGACTTCAGTCCGCAACTCATGCTGAAATATAGCGGTCTAAAGTCCGCTCTACAATAATGCAATTCATATTTACTTCACTTTCAACCAAAACCGGCCAGGGTAATTGTCGTTAACCGGTCAGGATAGTTGACGCCAGACAAGTATAAAGGGCTCGATTGAACCGAGATTGTACATTAGCCTATTTAATTTTGTACCAACGGGATCAGGTCTATCATTATCGCGTTTTAGCCTTTATTGCTATTTCAGATAGATTCATTTGTATTATTCATGGTGCATCCACATCGATAGGCTCTAATTATATGCTCGTGACCTACGCACTCAATCTTAAGCCAACTGGCCCACTTTTGATGCAAAGTACAGAGCTAAAACCAAGGCCTTTGGATCATCTGTTCGACGTGCTTCATGCGCATCACTTACCTATTTCTAGACAGTATCTGACCCCGAAGGGGGGTGTGTCTATTTTCAATAAAGCAGGTTTTAAATTTTCACTGTATGATTGGGTGACTATTTGATAATAACCATTACATAGATACTTTCCTGTACAGTGATTTCCAATTTTAAAGCCTTTCTAATGAGTCTCTGCTTTATTAGCTTAGTCGCTTGTAATGACGGGGTACTTAATAATCCCTATTCGGCAGCAGCGGTAGAAAATCAGGCGGTTTTGTATTCCTCATTTTCAGAGCGTCCCAAGCATTTAGATCCTGCCAAATCCTATAGTTCCAATGAATATGTCTTTATCGGCCAGATTTATGAGCCACCTTTTCAATACCACTATCTCAAACGACCCTATGAGCTAGAGCCTTTAACCGCGGCTCAAATGCCTGAGGTGATTTATTTAGATAGTGATGAAAATGTCTTAGCCAAGGATGCACCGGCGGAGAATATCGCCTATTCGGATTATATTATTGATATTAAGCCTGGTATTAAATACCAGCCGCATGCCGCCTTAGCTAAAGATGCGCAAGGCGAGTATTTGCACCATCAGCTGACGCAGGCGGAGTTGTCTGAGATTACTTTATTGAGTGATTTTACCCAGACTGGCACGCGTGAATTAGTCGCGGCTGATTATGTACATGAAATTAAGCGTTTGGTACATCCGCAAATTTCGTCACCGATCGGCGAGTTAATGAAGCAATATATTGCCGGTTTGGGTGATTACGCTTTAGTTATAAAAGATAAGCCTCGTACTGCGCTTAAAGATTATGAGATTAGTGGTGTGGAGGTGGTCGATAAGTACCGCTATAAAATTCGTATCAAAGGTAAATATCCGCAATTTATTTATTGGTTGGCAATGCCATTTTTTGCGCCGATGCCCTGGGAAGCGGATGCTTTTTATAGTCAGCAAGGGCTGATTGATAAAAATATTACCCTAGACTGGCAGCCGCTCGGCACGGGGGCTTTCATGCTAGAGGAAAACAATCCAAACCTGCGCATGGTGATGCTGAAAAATCCAAATTATCATGCTGCTTTTTATCCGCAAGAAGGTGCAGCGGGCGATCAAGAACAGGGTTTGCTGGACGATGCAGGTAAGCGTTTGCCGTTTATTGATAAAGCCGTTTATCGATTGGAAAAAGAAACTATTCCTTACTGGAATAAGTTTTTGCAAGGTTATTACGATGCTTCGGGTATCGCCTCAGATAGTTTTGATCAGGCAGTACAATTTACCGGTGATGGTGAGCTGGGTCTAACAAGCTCTATGCAGGAAAAAGGCATACAGTTACAAACAGCAGTCACTAGTTCTATTTTTTATATGGGCTTTAATATGTTGGATTCGATCGTTGGTGGCGACAGCGAGCGAGCACGAAAGTTACGGTTGGCCATTTCTATTGCTATCGATTATGAAGAATATATTTCCATCTTTATGAATGGCCGGGGGGTGACGGCGCAGGATGTGATTCCACCGGCGATCTTTGGTTTTAATGCGGGTGAGCAGGGTATTAACCCCTATGTCTATGATTGGGTTGGTGGACAGGCGCAGCGTAAACCTTTGCAGGCTGCTAAGCAGTTAATGGCGGCAGCAGGGTATGCAGAGGGTGTTGATAAAGAAACCGGGTCGGCGCTAATTTTATATCTGGATACTGCCGCGAGCGGTCCTGATGATCGGGCACGGTTAAATTGGTATCGCAAGCAGTTTGCCAAGCTCGGTATACAATTAGTTATTCGGGCTACCGATTACAACCGTTTTCAACAGAAAATGCTCAATGGCCATGCGCAAATTTTTATGTGGGGTTGGAATGCAGACTACCCTGATCCGGAAAACTTTTTTTTCCTTTTATATGGTGCCAACAGTAAAGTCTTGCATGGGGGAGAAAATGCGGTAAATTATCAAAATAGTGATTTTGATCGTTTGTTTAAGCAAATGAGTAATATGGAAAATAGCCCACAGCGTCTGGCTATAGTCAGAGAAATGCAGGAAATCATTCGTCATGATGCGCCGTGGGTGTATGGTTTTCATCCTAAAAGTTTTTCACTGTTTCATAATTGGTATCATAATTTAAAGCCTAATTTAATGGCGAATAATAAACTAAAATATCAGCGGATCGAGCCTCAGCTGCGGGAAGAGTCGCGTCAGCAATGGAATCAGCCAGTTTTATGGCCAGTGATAGGCATTATTGTTTTCCTGGTCTTGCTGATTCTACCAGCGATTCGCAGTTTTCAACGGCGTGCCAGAGAGACCATTAAATAATGTTGAACTATATTCTGCGCCGTTTTTTATACGCATTCCCTTTACTATTAGGGGTTAACATTCTCACCTTTGTGTTGTTTTTTATCGTCAATAGCCCAGATGATATGGCGCGTATGCAATTAGGGCAGAAGCATGTCACTGAGCAGGCGATTGATAACTGGAAGCAGCAGCGGGGTTATCATTTGCCGCTACTGCTAAATCAGCGGGAAACCGGGCTGGATAAAATTAAAGACACGATTTTTTATCAAAAATCCTTACGCTTATTCGCCTTTGATTTTGGTATTTCAGATAGTGGCAGAAATATAGGCCAGGATATAAAGCAGCGCATGTGGCCTAGTCTGGCGGTAGCTCTGCCTTCATTGCTGGTTGGCTTGACGGTTAATATCTGTGTTGCCTTGATGATGGTTTTGTTTCGGCAAAGCTATCTGGAGTTTAGCATCATCGTGCTGTGCATCATTATTATGTCGGTTTCTTCTTTATTCTATATTATTGGGGGTCAGTTTATCATCGGCAAACTACTGCTGCTGGTCCCTATCTCGGGCTACGATACCGGAATTAACGCCTATAAATTTCTTATATTGCCCGTGCTCATTAGTGTTGTCTCTGGTATTGGTGCGGGAGCGCGCTGGTATCGAACCTTGTTTTTAGAAGAAATAGAACAGGATTATGTGCGTACCGCACGAGCAAAAGGACTGACTGAAACACAGGTATTATTTAAACATGTGTTAAAAAATGCCATGATTCCTATATTAACGGGGGTGGTGGTTATATTGCCGTTATTGTTTATGGGCAGTCTGATTACTGAATCGTTCTTTAGCATTCCAGGTCTGGGTAGTTACACCATTGATGCCATTAAAAGCCAGGATTTTGCCATTGTCAGAGCCATGGTTTTTCTGGGGTCTGTGCTTTATATTATTGGCTTATTATTAACCGATATTTCCTATACCTTGGTCGATCCTCGGGTGCGCTTGTCATAAATTGGCAGTCAGGGGGGCTGTGAATCATGGTGGCCAGCTATGCGCCTCCTGCTACAGCACTGCTGACCAATAAAAACCCTGCCCCAATATTGGATGGTTGTTTTTTTGCAGGTGCCTAATGATGAGTTTGTAAGGAAATAACTTCATCCTGTCGTTAGGCATATTTCATTTAGAGTAGGCACTATTAATAAACTGTTGTTTTGCGTAAAATAACATGAAATTGATTAACATCAGGAAAAACGTTTTATTATGAATAACAAAGCAATGGCAATGGCGATAGGTCTCACCGCATTATCAAATATTCAGCTGACTGCGCAGGCCGCAGATGTTGATGCAGGAAGAGATGCTTTTGAAACCTGCAGAGGTTGTCATAGTTCCCCGGGATATAGCAATGTTTATCCTACATACTATGTGCCAAAAATTGGCGGGCAAGTCGCTAAATATACTGTTGCCGCTTTGACTGCCTATAAAGAGTCTAATCGTCCACACGGTACTATGATGGCCAATAGCTATGATTTATCTGAGAAGAAGATAGAGAATATTGCCGCTTATCTGGCAACTGTTACCGATGGTTCTACAAGAGCGAATGCTAATGGTGGTGATGCTGCGAATGGCGAGAAATTAGCCGCTACTTGTCTGGCTTGTCATAATGATGATACCAACGCAGGTGCAACTAACCCACGTCTGGCGGGGCAGCATGCAAATTACATGGAAAGAGCGATGCAGCAATACCAATCTGGCGCGCGTAACAATGCCTTAATGCAATCAATGCTAGAAGGATTATCCGCAGATGAGTTAAAAGATATTGCTGCTTATTTCACAAGCTTAAAAGGCTTAACTGCCACTAATTAATCAGTCTAGCGCGAGTCAAAACCAGGTAGATACTTTTTATCTGTCTGTTTTAGACGATAGAAAAACAACCCCAATAGTTCGAAAAATCAAGAGAAAAAACAATGGCAGAAACAGTAGAAGAGCTAACAGTCACCTATGAAGATGGTGGTATAGAAACCGTTAAAGAATTAGACAAAAAAGTACTCACAAAAGGTGCGTGGGCAACTGTTATCTATCGCTATAAAGATTGGAATAGAAGTAAAGAAGAGTACAGCCCTGACAAGTTTACGATACGCCGCTATCAAAAGCGCGATGGTGAGTATCAGCCAAAATCAAAATTCAATATCTCCAGCGAAAAGCAGGCCAGAGAAATTATTGTTGCTCTGCAAGACTGGTTAGAAGAGAAAGCTTAGGCGGCTGGAAACACACATCATTCATCCTTGCTGGTCTTTTTGTCTGTCATCAGCAAGGTAGCAATCGTTACGTAGCCAGCTATGCATCTGTTGCTACAGCACTGATGACAAAAAATTCTGCCCAAATATGGGACGATTATTTATTTTCAGGTGCCTTAGTTACTGATATCAAGCAAACAGCTTCCGGCGAATGCGTTCAAAAATACTCGGTTGTAGCAGGGCTTTTATCTGTAGCGTATCCGCCGCTTCGGGTGCCACTTCCTGTAATTTTTCGAATAAGGCTTCAGCCTGTTCGGTTTGCTTTTTCTGTATATGGTATTCGCACATAACTGACGTTAAGCCAGTATATTCAGTGATATGGAATTGGTTTCTTTTTGGATAAAGCGGTTTTAGCTCGAACTGATTAGCAAATATGTTGGGGATTTCATCGGGATTATTTTCAGCTAAACATAAGCGTGCATAATTGCAGCGTGCAAACAGGTTTTTTGGATTCTTCGCATAATTTTCGGCAATCATTTGCTTTTGCTTCTTTGGATCGACACGTCCATAGGCAATGGCCAGACAACTATAAATTAAGGGCAGAGGATACTGCTGTTTTAACTCCAGTAACCTGGGAATCGCTTCTGCGCTATTTATCGGCGCTATTTCAGAAAGGCGATTAAATTCATCCTGTATCTCCTGTGGGAGATTGCGAAAGCGTTGGTCTAAAATAGGCGCATTCGTTAGTTCATAGGACTCTTCGGCCGCTCTGTTGTAACTAGTGATGTTGGCTGTGGCTCTGCTAGAATTTCTGGTTTTTTGTGACATACAGGATACTTGATTGTGGGCTAGAACGATTACTTGAATACGTCGATATCAGGCTTTAAATTAGGCCATTTGCTAAAAGCAAAGAACCATATTATAACAATATTCAAGAAAGGGATTAAGAGGCATAGGATGAAAAGTTTAGGATAGCCTGCCTTTTCGACTATTCTGCCACCTAGGAGGCTGTCCGAGAATAGAGACCCTACTACGGAAAAATCCCTTTTGGCCATTTTTCCCGAACATTTTCGTTAAAGAGCGCAACTATTCGCCTCAAATTTTCGAAAAAACTGACTCAAAAAGGCTTTCCCTCGCTACGGCTTCTATTCTCGGACAGCCTCCTAGCCACAGAGTAAACAGCATAAACAGCAAGATTAAAAAATATTCCATTATTCCTGCTCCTCAATTTTTAAGTTAGGCCAGGGAAGCAACGCTAGCTGTAAAAAAATCAGTAATAAACCCAGTCCCGGTAAAAATACTAATAGACCCCAGGTTAGGAGGCTGTCCAAGAATAGAGACCCTACTACGGAAAAATCCCTTTTGGCCATTTTTCCCGAAAATTTTCGTTAAAGAGCGCAACTATTCGCCTCAAATGTTCGAAAAAACTGACTCAAAAAGGCTTTCCCTCGCTACGGCTTCTATTCTCGGACAGCCTCCTAGTAAGAAGTATAGCCATGTTTTATATTTTAATACTACACTATAGTCAAAGCGAGACAAATAATACAACAAGCGAGGAGTCCCTACTTTTGCGAAAGCTCATTTTAGGCATCCAAGCTCACAACGCGGCAAAAGCGTAACGTGACTGATTAAAATCTGCTATGCCCTGTTTCACCCTGCATTTGCCATAAAAAATCCTGAATGGCTTGACGCTGTGTCGGAATGCTTTGCATTTTCTCTGCGCAAAAAATGCTTCGAGAAAACGCCCGGCCTTACAGCTAACAGGGACTAAAAATCTTCACTTCGCTAAAGCGCCGTTTCCAAGATATCCAGCGTTTGTAATGTAAGACTACTTTATATAAACAGATTTTAAATTTGCGTGCGATTTTCTCTATGCCTGTGTTTAAGGCGGCAAGTGTTTTGGCTTATTCAGACAGAAGAGGTAGTTTCAATTAATGAGGGACTAGAAAGTAAATTTGGTATTAGCGAGGAAGTAGGTCTCCAGAGCAGATTTATCACAACGCATCTTATTATAAGCAGTATAATACAGCACAGGTACTAGAGTTTGCGCAAAATACATTAGCCCATCTTCGTCACTTTTATCTTTTTAAGCTATTAATTCTTCGTTTTATGCAATTTTTTGTCGAAAAATTCTCTTTAAAATCAAGGGTGTTTTTTGAAAATTTTGTAGTGCCATTTTTATCAGGTTATTGAATAGATTCATTGACGTTTATCAAAAAATCATCATTATTTGAGTGTAATTTAAACGTGACAAAAATACTCTAAAAATTCAACGTTTTATATAAAAAAATCTGTAGAGCCAACTCGCTACTTTTTAAAATCCCAACCAATTGATTTATAACAGCTACATCACTAATAGTGGCGAATATGGGTTAGGGATGAGGAATGTTATTAAAGGCTTGGTATGCATTAAGTGTTGGCGCCGTTATTTAAAGGCGCCAACATCTAATGCATACATAGACGGATTAAATCCTTGCTCCCCAGTCTAAAAATTTACTTTTTCAATAAAATCGATACCTTGTAAATGAGAATAATAAAATGGTTATCAGCCATACTCGTAACTTTCTCTATGTTAGGCTTAATTATTGGCTATTTTGCTTACCAGCAACTCAGTTCAGAGCTTCCTGATATTAAGGTATTAAGAGATATACAATATCATCAGCCGCTAAATATCTACAGTCGAGATGGGCTATTGATAGAGCAATTTGGCGAAAAAATACGTATTCCCATTAGTATTTCTGATGCACCTGAGCAGCTTGTTAATGCATTTATATCTGCCGAAGATGGTAATTTTTTCTCTCATATTGGTATTGACTTCAAGGGTCTCGCCCGTGCGGTTATTCAGTTGGCGCTAACGGGCAAAAAAAAACAGGGTGGTAGTACTATAACTATGCAAGTAGCGCGGAATTTCTTGCTCAGCAATAAAAAAACCTACACCCGTAAGCTTAAAGAAATCATTCTCTCTTTGCAGATTGAGCAAGAGTTTAGTAAAAATGAAATTCTTGAATTATATCTAAATAAAATTTACCTAGGGCAGCGAGCTTATGGTGTAGCAGCAGCGTCTGCAATTTATTACGGTCGTCCCTTGACAGAATTGACAATTGCAGAGTTGAGCATGATAGCTGGATTGCCCAAAGCCCCGTCAAGTTACAATCCTATATCCAATCCTGAGCGTGCGTTACTGCGTCGCAATTATGTATTAAGGCGCATGTTAGATCTAAGCTATATAAGCCAGCAAGACTACAATACTGCGATTGAATCACCTATTACTGCCCGCCGCTATGCTGCTCAGAGAGAGTTGTATGCGCCCTTCATTGCGGAAATGGTACGCAATGATATTGTCAGGCTTTATGGTGAAGATCAGGCGTACACGGCTGGCCTGAAGGTTTATACTACGCTGCATGCTGACTTGCAAAGTGTCGCGGTAAGCGCAATGCGTGCGAACCTTCATCAGTTTGATGAGCGGCATAGTTATCGAACTAGTCAGCAGCAAAAACTTCCCTTAAAATCGAGCTATAACACTGGCTCAACATTTCCTGCTCAAGTTACTCAAATTGTTGAACAGCAACTTACTGCTGAACTCAAAGACGGAACTGAAATCAAATTATTATGGAAAGATAGTCCCTGGAGTACGGTATATAATGCTGACACCCAGCAAACAAGGTACGTTAATTCATACTTGGATATTATCGATTTGCACGATACGATTCGAGTCAGGCAGGCCAATAAAAAATGGCGACTTGCTCAGGTTCCTGAAGCAGAAGGTGCTTTTGTTGCCCTTGATCCTAAAACAGGTGCTGTTTTAGCGCTGTCAGGTGGTTACGCCTATTTCAATAATAAATACAATCGCGCCACACAGGCAATGCGTCAGCCTGGTTCTGGCTTCAAGCCAATTATATATACAAGCGCACTTGAGGCTGGCTATACAGCAGCGAGTATGATTAACGATGCGCCTATTGTCAGCGCTAACAATTCGATAGAAGAAAGTGCGTGGCGGCCTGAAAATTATAGCCACAAATTTTACGGTCCGACCAGTATTCGAACGGCATTACGCAAGTCTCGTAATTTAATTGCAATACGTTTGACCAGGGCTATCGGGATAGCGACTGTTACCGATACCGCAATTCGTTTTGGTTTCTTGCCGGAGCAGCTGCCAGCAAAGCTATCTCTGGCGCTAGGTAGCGGGCAGGCTTCTCCTCTGCAAATGGCGCGCATGTATGCAGTATTTGCCAACGGTGGTTATTTAATTAACCCTTACTATATAGATCGTATTGAAGCGAGTACTGGTGAAGTTTTATTTCAGGCAGAGCCACTTGCTGCATGCTCGGCATGTGCAAGCAACGCCGCACCCAGAATTATTTCACCGCAAACAAATTTTTTAATAAACTCGCTTTTACAAGATGTTGTGCGGCGCGGCACAGCGGTTAAGGCTAAATCATTACAGCGTAATGATTTAGCTGGAAAGACAGGAACCACTAATGATCAAAAAGATGCCTGGTTTAACGGTTTTACACCAGATATAGTGGGCGTAGCCTGGGTAGGGAAAGATAACTCCAGCAGTCTTGGTCGCTGGGAAACTGGGGGTAAAGCAGCCTTGCCCATGTGGATTGATTTTATGCGTTACGCACTCAAGGGTAAAGTAGAGCGGGAGCCAATAATGCCGGAGGGTATCAGCAAGGTGCTTATTGACCCAGAAACAGGACTATTGGCGAGAGAAGAGTCGCTTACAGGAATCTGGGAGTATTTTAGTGATGAATCTGTTCCAACTCAATACGCCCCGCTAATAGAATTGGAAAGTGAGTTGATTGGAGAGAAAAATACTACTGAAGATGAGGTTCCTGAAACACTATTCTAGGTTTTCTTTAGGCATAAAAAAACAGCCGTGTAGCTGTTTTCTTAGTGGTACGAAAATTGAATAAATACTAGACGTTACGTATATCTTTACCGGTATAAACCTGCCTAGGCCGTCCGATTCGTTGCCCCGGCTCTGCCATCATTTCCAGCCAGTGAGAAACCCAGCCGGCGGTACGAGCGATAGTAAACATCACTGTAAACATATCAACAGGAATATTTAAGGCTTTATAGATAATCCCGGAATAAAAATCCACATTAGGATATAATTTTCTCTCGATAAAATATTCATCTTTCAATGCATATTCTTCGAGTGCTAAGGATAGCTCAAACAAAGGATTTTGATCAGAAGTGCTTTCTAGTACTTCATAGCAGGCTTTACGAATAATTGTTGCTCTAGGGTCAAAGTTTTTATAAACTCTGTGGCCAAATCCCATTAAACGGAACGGATCGTTTTTATCTTTGGCCTTAGCTATAAATTCAGGAATTCTGTCCACAGAGCCTATCTCTTCCAGCATGCTTAAAACTGCTTCGTTAGCACCACCATGGGCGGGGCCCCAAAGCGCACCGATTCCCGCAGCGATACAGGCATAAGGGTTTGCACCCGTGCTGCTTGCCAGGCGTACCGTCGAAGTGCTGGCATTTTGCTCATGATCAGCATGCAGGATAAACAGTAAGTTCAGAGCTTTGACAGCAATAGGATCTATATAGTTGTCTTTATCTATATATTTCTCTGCTGGTCGTGAAAACATCATATTCAGAAAGTTTTCACAATAGCTGAGATCGGCACGTGGATAAACATGAGGAAAGCCGATTGAATGTCGATAGCATGCAGCCGCAATAACAGGCATCTTAGCTAACATACGCATCGCAGAAATTCGGCGATGGTCGGGGTCATTCATGTTTAATTCACTATGATAAAAAGCAGACAGTGAGCCCACAATACCAACCATCATTGCCATCGGATGCGCATCATAATGAAAGCCATCGATAAAACCACGCATTGCCTCATGTAGCATGGCATGCTGACCGATCTCGTGCTCAAACTCTGACTGTTCTTGCTGGTTTCCCAGTTCGCCATTCATTAACAAGTAGGCGACTTCAAGAAAGGAGCATTTCTCAGCTAACTGATCTATAGGGTAGCCTCTATAGAGCAAGATGCCCTTTTCACCGTCAATGTAGGTGATAGCGCTCTTGCAGCTTGCCGTTGACATAAAGCCAGGATCGTAAGTAAATAAGCCCATTTGCTTATTTAACGTACTCACATCAACAACGGGCGTACCCACAGTTCCTTTTAGTAAAGGGAAGTCAGCTTGTTCTTTAGTAGAATTATTTCTGATTGTGAATGTGTCTTCGGTCATGATATTTCCTATGCTTTGATTAGTGACTAGCGTAATCTCAAAGCTTATTTGCTATAACGCTTACGGAATTTATCTACACGTCCGGCCGTATCAACAACACGCTGTTTACCGGTATAAAACGGATGACATGATGAGCATACCTCAATATGCAAATCTTTGTCTAAAACAGAGCCTGTAGTGAACTCGTTGCCACAACCGCAAGTTACGGTTATTTGTTTATATTCTGGGTGAATTTCTGGTTTCATCTAATGACCTTTATACGTCTAAAAAATCGACTAACATACATTTTTGAACAGAGTATAATACTGCTTTCTTTGAATAACTGCAAGTTACTATCATAAAGTATGCGAATTATTACCGTAAACACAAATGGCATTCGTGCTGCCGAGCGCAAAGGTTTCTTCCCTTGGCTAGCGCAGCAAGAGGCGGACGTAGTCTGCATACAGGAAACAAAAGCGCAGCCCGAGCAACTGACAGCCGATGCATTTCGACCGGCTGGATATCATTGTTACTATCACAGTGCAGAAAAAAAAGGCTATAGTGGGGTGGCGATATATAGTAAATACAAGCCGGATAAAGTGATAGTCGGCATGGGCTTTGATGATATAGATAGCGAAGGGCGCTATATAGAGGTGCAGCTAGGCAAGCTTAGTGTCATCTCGCTCTATTTGCCCTCGGGCTCGTCTAAAGAAGAGCGCCAGGCCTTTAAATATACGGTCATGGATCGCTATATGCCCATTTTACAAGAAAATGCCAACAGTAAGCGTGACTATATCATTTGTGGTGACTGGAATATAGCGCATAAAGAAATTGATTTAAAAAACTGGAAAGCCAATCAGAAAAATTCTGGGTTTTTACCTGAGGAACGCGCTTGGTTAGATCAGTTATTTGAACAAGAGTCCTGGGTTGATGGTTTTAGAGTGGTAAATCAAGAAGCAGATCAATATACTTGGTGGTCAAATCGCGGCCAGGCGTGGGCAAAAAACGTGGGTTGGCGCATTGACTACCAAGTGATTAGTGAGCGCTTACAAGAAAAGGTTCAGTCCGCCACTATTTATAAGGATGAGCGTTTTTCGGATCATGCGCCATTAATCATAGACTACGATTATCCGCTTTCTTAAGCCTCATATTTTAATATCTTTTATGATACTGGGGAGCTTACTATTAGTAGTTTTCTGGTTGTTTTTACAATGATAGCCTGCTATATTTAATCAGCATTTTAGGCAAAAAATAAAGGTGTAAGTGTTATGTTAATTAAGGAAAGGACATCTATTCTCAGCAGTGAAATCACCAGCGAAGCTATTTTTCTCAACAGACGCAAGCTAATAAAAGCTGCCGCAGGAATATCTGTAGCAGCATTGCTGCCGGCATCAGCCCGTGCCCAGGTCAAAAAATATGCCCAAGTACCAGTAGGCCCTTATTCAGGTGCTTTGCAACCCACCGACTATGAAGATGTCGCAAATTACACCAATTATTATGAATTTAGTACAGATAAGAAAAGTTCGACTGTTTTAGCTAAAAACCTGCAAACCAGTCCCTGGAGCATAGCAGTTGAGGGTGAAGCTGAAAAAATCGGTGTTTTTAATTTAGAAGATATATTAAAGAATAATCCACTGGAAGAGCGAATTTATCGTTTTCGATGCGTAGAAGCCTGGGCGATGGTTGTACCCTGGATAGGATTTCCATTAGGTACTATGCTAAAGCAATTTAAGCCTACATCGAAAGCGAAATTTGTTGAATTCACCACGCTTTATGACCCTAAGGTCATGATCGGTCAGAAAACCAATGTACTGGCCTGGCCCTATGTGGAGGGCCTAAGAATTGA
>Ga0209151_1001521_pt1 | contig 13933 bp, 14 predicted proteins | sample SaaInlV_DNA_165m_FD_184688 | JGI IMG/M metagenome (GOLD analysis project Ga0209151, IMG submission 184688) | Marine microbial communities from expanding oxygen minimum zones in the Saanich Inlet - SI075_LV_DNA_165m (SPAdes) (version 2) | ecosystem: Environmental > Aquatic > Marine > Unclassified...
AACTCTATAGACTCATCTATATTTTTAACAGTTCGCAGTGGGGAAGTTGGTTGCAAAAGGACAACATAATCATACCGTTCATCAGCCTTTTGAAAAAATTCTATCGCGTGCAAAACAACACTGATTGAGCTTGCATGGTTTGAGGAAAATTTATCTGGCCGTATAAACGGTACTTTTGCACCGTATTTTTTAGCAACTGTTGAAATTTCATTATCATCTGTTGACACAATTACATCGTCAATATATTTGGAGCCTAATGCGGCCTCAATAGTCCATGCAATAAGGGGTTTTCCTGCTAAATTAAGAATATTTTTTCTTGGTAGGCGCTTACTGCCGCCTCTTGCAGGAATAATCGCTAAAATTTTTTTATTATCAATCATTTTTTAAAATTTAGCTATATCCATCTGGGCTTGATCAAACTGCTCCATTTGCCCAATATCTAGCCAATATTCATGCACAGGGAACACATTTACCTGGCCCGAACTATCTATTTTTTTCTGTAGTAAGTCTGGCATATCTAAATAACTAACCCCGTCTATTGTGTCAAGCATTGGTGGGCTAATTACATAAACGCCTGCATTCACAAAAAACTTATGTATTGGCTTTTCTACAATAGAGCTAGCATACTGGCCATTTGTTTTTATCACTCCATATGGCACCTGGAAATCATATTCTCGCGTGCACATAGTTGCATCGCCACCCTCTTCAAGATGAAAATTAAGTAACTCTTTGAAATCTATTTTGGTTAGTAAATCTCCATTCATCATTAATATTGGCAAATCTATTATATTTTTTGGTAGCAGCCCAAGTCCGCCAGCCGTACCAAGAGGAGTCTCTTCATGAAGGTATGTAATACTTACACCCCAATCACTACCATTGCCAAAATGATTTCTCACCATTTCAGCCTTATAGTGTGTAGAAATATAAAAATTATGGAAGCCTGATGCAATAAATTGATTTAAGATATTTTCAAGTATTGGTTTACTCCCTACTTTTAATAGTGGTTTGGGAGTGTTGTTAGTAAGTGGCGCCAATCTTTTTCCAAAACCTCCTGCCATCAAAAAAACTGGATTATTAAATTTTTTCTTCTCTATCAAGTGCTGTAACGTTTCTAGCCCAACAATCCTTCCATCGCTATCAACAATAGGAATTTGCAACAAATCTAACTCTTTCATCTTTGCAAGGATATTGGACTTATCATCACCTGCTAATGCCACTATTGGGTTTTTATGCATAATTTCAGTTAATAGGGTATTCATTGGAAGTTGGCTGATTAATCCACGACGAATATCACCATCTGTTATAGAGCCAATCAATCGCTCGTCATCATCCACAACCATCACAATGCGTAACGATTCTTGGTTCAATATCTTAATAGCCACTTCCATTGTATCCTCCATTTTGAGGATTGTCTTTTTCCAATTATGCATAACTAATATCTACGTAATATATTTTAATTTCCATTCCAAATAGGGTTTTTTAATTCCCATTTACCATTAACCTTATTCCATAAATGCGGAGATCTGAATTTTTCAATTGCGTCATGATACTGTTGCATAGTAATATCCATATAATTGCAACAATCCTGAATATATTGTTGCGGAAATTCTCCATCAAACCTTTTAATTAACGAAATTCCTTCGTCTCGAGTAATATCACCATTTCTAACTTCCTGCGCAGAATCATAAGTCGCTCTACCAATGCCAAATTTAATTGTTGTTGTATGATAATGCAACCAGTCGATTTTATCGTCCAAAGAGCTATACTTGCTAAAACTCCCCTCTGTTCTATGATCATTTGGCATAAAGTTACTATTCTCAACCGAATAGTAATAAACATCTTGAGGATGCCATTTTATATAGTAGCCTAAATAATGAACCTCAGTTCCCGTCTTTTCTACCTCATACGGACTCACTGGAAAATAAGCCTCAAGATCAGACAATTTAAACCCAAAATCATCAATCAAGTCTTTTGCAGGAATGCCTCCCAATACCAAATCTTGTATACCTAATTCTGCGCTATAATATTTTTGGTCTCTAGTGGGCTTTTCATTATCTTCAATAGAATTACCATACTCAGCCTCATTCTCACCAAAAATAACCAATGGGATATCTAATAAAACTGATAATCTAGGGGCAAGATTTTTCTGGCCTAAAATAAAAGGCTGGAATGGATGCCCAAGATTTAGAAAGGCATTCTTTGTCAGAAATCGATGCAGTTTTTTATTTTGATTATAAGTGTAATTAGCAAAACCAGCATCTAGCCATGCATCAAAATTTCTTCTACCAATATCAGTATATAAAGCAGGTGGCCAAGTAATTAGTATTGGATTCATATTGTACTTATACTTCAGAATATGGGCCGCTTGAACGCTATCTTTGCCACCACTACCTGGCACCACGACATCATATCGACCATCATTGCGTCTAAATCGATTACACAACTCTTCAAGCTCTTTGTGTCTTTCTTTCCAATTTATAGACTTTTTCATCTCGGCATAACGACATGCATCACAAATCCCATCTTCACCAAAAGCTAAGGTCTTTTTCTTTTCGCTAGCTTTTTGTTTAAATTCAATAGTTGAAGATGGCCTCTGATTATTCATAGTGCACTTTTTGCAAAACTTCACTTCGAGTGGGAGACCATATTTTCCAGTTAATTCTTTCATTTATACACCAACTAATTGCTCTTATAATTTAATGAAGTTTGATAATAATCTTATACCTGCTTCACGGCTTTTTTCTGGATGAAATTGAACTCCATAAAGGCTTCCTTTATGTATTGCAGAAACAAAACTATGGTTATTGTATTTTGTTAATGCAGTAATATCAGTATAGTTAACCATCTCATACGAGTGCATAAAATAAAACTCCTCATTCTCTACACCATCTAACAAAACATTAGGATTCTTTACATTAATCTTATTAAAGCCTACGTGTGGTATTTTTCCATCACATAAGATCAGCTTTACTTCTGCACTTATCAAGCCCAAACCTTTGGTTTTGCCAAATTCAAACCCCAAGTCTGCCATTATTTGCATACCAAGACAAATGCCTAAAATTGGCTTACTAAATTCTTGTATGGGATTAATAAAATTATCATTCTCCAGTTCTTGCATGCCATCTTTAAAACTACCAACCCCTGGAATTATGAGCTTATCAACCAAACTAAAATCTGATGGCTTATTAATAACTAACGTATTACCGCCAGCCCTCTCAACAGCCTTTTTAATGCTGTGAATATTGCCAGCAATTCCATAATTCACAATTCCAATTATGTTGCTCACTATGACACCACCTCATTATTATTTAGATACTTTTTAATATCATGAATAGTTACCCTATCATAGTGTAGCAAGCTTGCTATCGCCACACCACTAGGGTGCGCCACTTCAATCAATGCTTTAATGTCCTCTAAAGAGCCAGCGCCACTTGACACAACAACGGGAATATTTACCAAGTTCACAACTTTTGACGCCAATTCAATATCAAAGCCTCTACACCTGCCATCTGTATCTACAGATTGCAATAAAACCTCACCAGCCCCTCTTTCCTCTATTTCTTTTACCCAATGTAACACATCTTTTTGGCCTTGAATACGACCACAGTCAGTATAGCACTCCCAATAATTCTCCCACTTTTTAGCCTCTATATTAACAACAATTGCCTGACTTCCAAATATTTTTGCAGCTTTGTCAATAATATCTGGATCCTTTTGAACGACATGTGTATTAATAACAACTTTATCTGCGCCCATATGGAGCATCTTGGAAAAATCATCAATGCTTTTAACGCCACCGCCAGCAGCAAACGGAATAAATAATTTATTTGCCACTTGCTCAATTTCATTAAAAAGAATTTCACGTTGATATAAAGAAGAGACTATGTCAATATAAAACAACTCATCAGCCCCTTGATCATAATATTTCTTCGCTAATTCTGATGGATTTCCCACCTTTCTAAGACCTTCAAAGTGAACTGGTTTAACCACATAGGGTGGCTTTACATCTAATTTTGCAATTATTCTAACTGTCATCTATTCAGCAACCTTAAATTAAGAGTATTTTTTATAAGTCATAAAAAGTTTTTTTAAGAATTCCATTCAAATCAAAATTTTTAATCACTTTTACAACCATTTTACTTGACCCCCCGTCTCCATAAAGATTTTTAGTGTTATCAACTATATTTTGAAAGTCTTCAGAATATGACTTATCAAATGCACTATCAATGCTCTCTTTCGTAGGCAGGCAACTTATAACACTATCCGCTTTAATACGTCCTTTTTGTCTATCACCTATATCAATAGTTGCAATTTTAAAACTTGGCGCCTCAAGCAAGCCACTAGAACTATTACCCACAACAGCATCCATAAACTGCAAAGCGCTAAGATAATTCAACTGCCCCATTGATGCAAAGGCAATAGTATTATTGTGCTTAGCAACATAGTTATCTATCATACTGTTTATAATCCTCCCATCAGTATCACTATTAGCTTTTGTAAATATTATTTTTGTATTTTTTAACTCACTAATGGAGTCTAATAACGCTTGAAACTGAGTTCCTGACGTGGAGTTTTCAAGAGTAACTGGATGAAATGTAACCAATATATTTTTCTGACCAAGTTCAAAATTAATAATATTTACAAAATCAGATTTAGACAATAATTGTAACTTATTAATATTATCAATCCCTAAGCCGCCCACATTAAAAACTCTGCTTGGACACTCCCCTAATTGAATAATTCTATTTCTATACTCATCGGTAGCAGCAAAGTGTAAATGGCTCATCTTGGTTATTGAATGTCTAATATATTCATCAAATGCACCCTCAGTAGCCTCCCCACCATGTAAATGTGCTACAGGTATTTTTGCAATCATTGCCGCACTCACCGCCGAGAAGATCTCAAAACGGTCACCTAGAACCACCAACAAATCTGGACGTAAGTCGGCAAATGCTTTAGAACATTCAGTTATGCCTATTCCCATAGACTTGCTAATCGCCAATTTACTATCAGACAAAAGCGATATATCTACTTTTTTATCAATCGAAAAACCGTCTTTTTCAATCTGTTGGTAAGTATTGCCAAATTCTTCAAACAAGTGCATGCCAGTTGCAATAATTTGCAAATCTAAAGCGGTATCGGCATCAATTTCCTTCATTAGCCAATAAAGCAATCCGTATTCCGCCCTTGTTCCAGTAACAACGCAGATTTTTCTTTTGGTCATATTAACTCATCTGTATTGTAGTCTTTAGAGGCAACTGTTCCTATAACTTCATCCCATTGCATCGGACTAATGCCACTTCCTGGCCTTTTAGTGGCTATATTTCCATCTGTTAACAAATCGCCTTTTTTAATATTCTGACTGGCAATAATAGATTTTCTTGCAATCTCGATGTTGGCACTCTCGCTTGATGATGGTTTCTTCTTGCTACTACCTAGCGCTTTTTCAATATTCCTAATAGCATTTACCATCGCTTTCAATTCTTTCGGCTCTAATGATGCTTTATGGTCTGGGCCATCCATTGTTTTGTCCAACGTAAAATGCTTTTCTATACATGAGGCGCCCATTGCTACAGCGGCTATATCTACTTCTATACCTAATGTGTGATCACTGTAGCCAACATTGACGTCAAATTCCTTATGTATTGTCAACATTGCATTGAGATTTACATCTTCCATTGGTGTTGGATACATTGTATTTGCGTGTAATACTGTTATATTTTCTTTTAATGATCCTGAATTAATCAAAACATTTAATGCACTTTCAACCTCTTTAAGGCTTGACATACCTGTTGATAGTACAATCTGTTTATTTAATGAGCCAACATGCCTCAAATATGGCAAATTGGTAATTTCACCACTAGCTATTTTGAAAATTTGCATTCCTAAATCACTCAAGAGATTGATACTATCATGATCAAATGGTGTAGATAAAAACATTATGTCTTTCTCTTGGCAATAAGCAATCAATTCCTTATGGGTTTCCATATCAAGCTCAAGCTTTTTTAGCATATCAAACTGAGATTCTGACGCATTGGTAGTTTGCTTTTGATATTCAGCCTTCTGAGTGTTTTTAGCTACTAAATTTTCAGCCTTGAAAGATTGAAATTTAACAGCATTAGCCCCAGAATTGGCGGCTACATCAATTAATTGCTTTGCCAAATCAACTGAACCATTATGGTTAACACCAGCTTCTGCAATAATAAATACACTCATGTCACCAAACTCCCGGCCTTAATAAAGCTATTCTTACCTATTGTGATTGACTCTTTAGTTATCACACCACTACCAATAAAACATCCAGATTGCACTATAACACCGCCATTGATGGTTGCATTTGTAGAAATGTGGCAATGCTTAGATATTTGGCAATCATGCTCAATTAATACTTTCGAATTTATAATACAATTATTGCCTATTGTGGCGCTCGCATTAATTAATGCATTATGCATTATAACAACACCATTGCCAATAGAGGCATGCGAAGATACGTAAGCATTCGGAGAGGCAATGCTAGGTAGTATGAATCCAGCATCGACAGCTAAATCAAATAATTTTATTCTAAGTGATGGTGATTTAATTTGCCCAGTTGTTACTAGGGCATAATTATATTTCTTTACCAAAATAGGCAAGTCAGAATCATTACCAATAATAGGATACCCAAGGACATTGGATCCTAAAAGTTCTGGCTTATCCACTATTCCTGCAATCTTAAATCGGCCCTCTCTCTCAATAACATCAATAACAGATTTACAGTGCCCACCACCCCCAATTAAGATTATCTCTTTCATGGAATCATCACGCTACTAGGAATATTAACAACTCTTTCCTCTAGCCATTCTGAACTAGTTAAATCACCACATTGTGCACTTTCAAACATGGGCAACTTATTCATTAATGTCCAAATTGGGCGAGTCATCACACCCTGTGAATTGGTCTCATTCAAAAAATCATCTCGCTGTTGTTTATTATTAAGAATGATTGAATTAAGCCAATAGTTTGACTTTCCGCCTTTTGGCTCATTAACAAATCTATAATTACTATTATTAAAAAACTTTGCATATATAGTTGCTAATTCATGCTTTCTAAGCAAGAAACTATCAAGATTTTCTAATTGAGCAACCAATAAAGCAGCATTTAAATTTGGCATACGATAATTGTAACCAATCATATCGTGTGTGTAATCCCATTTATGTGGAACTTTTGCAGTTGTGGTTAAATGCTTGGCTTTTTTTGCCAACTCTTCATCATCTGTAATAATGCAACCACCGCCGCCAGCGGTAATAATTTTATTGCCGTTAAAGCTCATTATGCCCATTTGACCATATGTGCCAGTGTGTTTATTTTTATACATACTACCTAGGCTCTCGGCTGCATCTTCTATTAAAACAATATGATATTTATCACAAATATCTTTAATTTCATCTATTCTGCAAGGATGCCCAAATGTGTGCATAGGAATACACGCCTTAATAACCTTACCAGTTTTACTGTTAATGCATTGCTGATTTTTGATCAATGTAAAATTCTCAAGGAATTCTTTTAACGCTGACGGAGATAAACCCATCGTATCCTTATCAACATCAATAAATATTGGTAGTGCGCCACAATAATTAATTGCATTACAAGTGGCAATAAATGTAAGCGGTTGGGTAATTACTTCATCATTTTTCCTAACATTAGCAATCAGTAAAGCGACGTGCAGAGCAGATGTGCCATTGCTAGTTGCTATAGCATATTTAGCCCCAGTATATTTAGCAATCTCTTCTTCAAACCTATCTACAAATCTACCTACAGATGATACAAATGTTGAGTCTATGCATTCACTTAAATACCTTTTCTCATTACCGATAAATTTTGGCTCATGTAAAGGTATAGGGCTGTTTGTTTGGTAGAGATTCTGAATAAAATCAATTACACTATCAAACATTGTATATTTCTGATTTATATTTCTTGAGATTATCTGATTTTAAAATCCAATCGATGGTCCTTTGTAAACCTTCCCTAATGCCAACTTGTGACTTAAACCCAGTTAATTTTTTTATTTTAGAGTTGTCACACAAAAGTCGGAAAACTTCTGATTTTTCTGGTCTAATGCGCTGACTATCTACAATAAATTTAACATCACTATCCATTAACTCTTTAATCATATTCAGTGTATCGCCAATACTAATTTCAAAATTAGAACCTATGTTAACTACTTGACCGATAGACTCATCACACTCTGCAAGGGCTATAAATCCACGACAAGTATCATCTACATAATTAAAATCTCTTGTTGGTGTTATATCGCCCAACTTAATTTTTGTTGCACCATTTGCAATCTGTGTAATTATTGTAGGAATAACTGCCCTAGCAGACTGCCTAGGACCATAAGTATTAAATGGCCTTGCAATAGTAACGGGTAGATTGAATGCATTATAAAAACTCATTGCCATTGCATCAGCTGCAATTTTTGTTGCACTGTATGGAGACTGGGGCTGCATTGGATGTTCTTCATCAATTGGTGTATATTGTGCTGTGCCATATACTTCGCTAGTTGAGGTGTGTATCACTCGTATATTACCTTGTTCTTTTGCTGCTTGGCAGATATTTAATGTCCCCTTGATGTTTGTATCTACATAGCTATCTGGAGCAACATAAGAGTAAGGAATAGCTATCAAAGCCGCGAGATGAAAAATAATATCTACATTTTTGGTAATAAATTTACAATAATGAGGATCTCTTATGTCACCAGTTAGTACTTCAACTTTATCCTTGCATTCAATATCCTCAATCCAGCCCCAATTATTAAAAGAATTATATTGAGAAAGTGCTTTGATTTTATAGCCTTTTTTTACAAGCAGCTCAACAAGTCGTGAGCCTATAAAGCCATCTGCCCCAGTAACAAGCGCTATTGACATAACATTACTCCAATAAATAAATAAATTTTACATAGTTAAACTTTATTTACTAAATAATTTTAATAAATAAAGTTTATAAATTCCTAAATGCCTTATCACCAATTAGCTGCGCTATCACACGATTAGCATCAGGGGAGAAATGTCCGCCACCACTGGCTACATAAGCATCATCTATATCAATTTTCTTGTATAAATCCAATGTAAGGTCAATGAAAGATATATCAGAGAACTTTAATGATGCCTTTTCGATAACATTTTGATATTGGAGTACTTGGCCGCTAATACGCTTTTTTGCAACACCTTTATCAGCAAGCAATACAAACATAGGGCTAAAATTATATTTACCGCTAAGATTGTTAAACCTATTCATTAAAGCATAAAACAATTCACTTTCATCAGCCCAAATTTGAAGGCTATAGTTTTGAGCTTTATTCCCAAATATGTTAAAACGGTTATTTTTAAAGTACTGATAATTACCATCCCACTTAGTCAGTATTTTTTTCTGCCTGTACAAATATTTTATCTCACCCTTGTTTTTAACAGGGTTGGGTAAAAAAGATAGCTTGCCATTATCGTCAATATATGCTCGCGGCTTTACCCCAAAAATATTTCCTTTTTCCAGCCAGTGTTTATAAATACTAACAGTTCTGGCCATTGTTGCAACGCAAACAATAATACATACAAAACTAGTTCTATCATTTTCTATACATCTTTCCAAACGCAATAAAGACTGATCTAAGCCATAATTTCCAACACCATAATTAGCACAATAGGTGTCATAAGTGTCGCCGAGTTGCCATGCAATGGTTTCATTATCACAAACCTCTCTACTCATTGCAAAAGAGTCACCATAAATTGAAAAGGTATTATTTTTTGTATTTTTAGATCGCGACGTAATGCGTGATCCAATTTTATCAATTGTCCAGAAAGGGGGGTCGCCTTTCAACACCCCCTTAGACACAGAGTCTTTTTTTTGCATTCCTGGTTTTGGACACCAGCCCAACTCAGCATCCCAAGTAGAAAACCTAGTAAGTTTATTGGAAGATACCTTGGGAAAATATCTAATATACCTAATGCCTTTCATGATCTTTTTAAATTTAAAGATAATGCTATCTATTAATTTAGTCATTTAATCTGAATTTATATTGTCACAATATATATAGAATGTATTTCTTCCTACTGGTACACAAGTTACGTTTCTTTTTAATATGCCATTTTCATGCATGCATGAAAAATAATTAGTCAGCTCCAAGGTGTTATCAATAATAAATTTTTTCCTTAAAGAGTGTCTCTCGTGTTTTTTTACTTTATTAAAAATAAAGTAGTCTTTTAATTTCCTAGTACTTGTGTAAAAGAATTTATTGAATTGATACCTATTATTAGAAATCTCCACACTATTCAAGTCAAAAAAAGATTTTGTTTGTACAGCTTCTAGAGAGCTCACTATGTCATTTAATGGTATTTTATCAGCAAGATAACCATCAAGATTCATCATAGACGGGTGAAATTCTGCTGGTGAAAATATACCATCCAGCAACTCATCTACATTAAAGGCAACTTTTGCAATTTTATCCACACTATTTAGTTTATATTGTGAGACTGAATTTGGTGTATATGCAATAGTGTTTTTTTTCATAAATACCGCCTCTAATCCTGTAGTGCAGCAGTTGTGTATAACAGCTTTACTTGCAAGGATCCATGGTGCAACATCATAATCAGAACTTACTATAATATTATTATAATCAGAAAAATATTCTTGAATTTTATCTATAGACTCAGATGGGTGTGGCCGAAACACAACCTTAACACCTCTTAAGCTAATTTCTTTTGCGACTTTTACAAATTCTTTAAATAAAAACTCAACTATTTTAAAATTCTCTTCATAAATCTTAGTGTTCTCGCTTTTTTCGAGAAAGCCTGTTATTGTAAACATTTGTTTCACATGCTTCCTGTTTGTATAATATGCAAAATTACTTGACATTAATACAAATTCACCTAAATCTCTCTTTATATCATCTGACAACTTATCATAATATCCATAATATCTATTCTTCCATAAATGTAATCTAGGATTTCCAACTGCAATAAATTTATCTTTCAGCTTTGGGTGTAGATTTAGCAGGTGATCGGCTTGCTTATCTCCCCATAAAAGATGCCTATCTGGAAGTTTGACGGCATCAGGCGGCATATCTACACCGATATACTCATCCAAACTTCCAACAAGAACTCCTTCCTCCTCCATGTTTACTATTTTATAACCACTGCTTATAAGATCACTAAGTATGGTGACGCTATTAGACCTTGCGCTTTTCTTTACAATAGTTGCTTCAGGTATTATTCTCCCTATGGAACTTATAGTGGCCCTCTCACCAATAAAAACATGGCAACCCTTTTCTGCAAGAAGTGCAGCTACGGTTAAGCGAGAAAGTAATTCTCTTCTCTTTATTTCAACATCAAAATAGAATGCTGGCTTTTCTTGATTTTTATCCATCAAAATAAGTAAATATATTGTTAAATATTGTCTTCAATTAACTTCATTGTTCTTTCTCCAGCATTCCCATCACTATTGCCTAGTACATCATCTAATAACCTCTTCTTAATACCGGACAACTCTTTGTCAAATTTATTTTTTTCTAAAAGATCTAAAACAACATCCTGGAACTCATTTGAGTTCCTAGGTAAATATGCAGAATCACCTAGATAAAATACGAAATCCTTCAGAGAATCCGGAACTTCTGAAAACAACTCTGGAGATACCACTTGACAGCCTGAGGCGATGGCCTCAAAGACTGCTGTAGTATTAAAACCAACCACAACACTGGCATCCAATAAAAGTTTATGACCAGTGCCGTCATAAACCATTTTAATATTAGACGGAATATCATCCGATAACAAATCTTTTTGCATATCAGAAAATCCAATTTTTGTCTTGAAAACAAACTCCACATTAGGCTCTTCATGTGCAATCTTTACTAAACTTTGTGTGACTTTTTTAGCCAACCCTTTAAAATCTTCAGTTGAGTCATCTCTATCTTGTTTTTGAGTAATGCCGGCTGTATTTTGTATCATAAAATAAACAAGTTTAGATTTTTTTGGGTTTTTTCGGTGCAATCTCTGTTTATGACTCAAGTCCATTCTTGAACAACCAGTAACAATAATTCTACTTTGATCACTTAAACCTGCACCTAATATAGCATCTTTACTAACATTATTGTACACACCAATGCCATCTATATGAAACTTCAAATGCCTTTCTTTTAGAGTAGTCATCCACAACTTAGCAGACCTTTCAGTCATCAAGCATTCTTTATGAAGTGTAATAAAATTAATTTCATTTAATTTTGATGCTTCTGCTAATTCTTTCTCAGGATGGTATGTTATATTGAATTCTATAAATGCATCCAAGCCAAATAATTTCTTAAACCAAAAAAGTACCCTGGATAAATGATTTTTATAAAGTAGTTTTTTATTCTTTATGTCAGAAGTTGTGCTACGATAATCCGCATCAGAAACTAGGCCATCTAGATAAATGGCAAATATATGCTTAACTAAAGATCTTGGAAAGAGATAATATGAACAAGGCTTAATGGCGTTTTTCAGTGCATTTTGCACATCTTCACTCCCTCCAGCCCTCGATAAAATAATTACTTTTTTGCCTTTAGATTTGTAACCACCATCGTGTATTTTTCTTAATGATAGCCTCCAAATAATTGCTGTAAAAAAGTAACTATTTGTTATGGCAAAAAAACGAGATATTGCATCCCTGTAAATAATTAAAAAATATTTTATCTTAGACTTCAACATAACTATTTTATATCAGCATGTTTCTGAACTTTTTCAAGAAAATAATTAGCAAGTTCCAAATCCAATTCAGTGTCTATACTAATAGAGTCACCTTTGCAAATAAGGGCTCCGCTATTCTTACCCATCAGCAACTTATCAGTTAATAAAGTTTTTCTTTTTATGGCGTAAGCAATACCATTACGACTATACATAGGTTGTAATTGTTGTCTAGCAATGATTTCTTTTCCATTTACATCATAATAATCAAGCTTTTTATCTACAATTGTCAATTGTTTCAATGGGTGACACTTACTATCAGTTTCAGATACCGTCCATACAGAATCATAATTGTTATTAATAAGCATCTCTACAGAGTCCACAATATGTTGTTTTGTTCTAAGCGGTGACGTTGGCTGAAGCATAACCACTACATCATATTTTTTTTTATCCTGCCGCTCCATTTCTTTCAGTGCATGCGTTAGGACTTGTACATCAGAAATCCTATCGCCAGATAATATTTCTGGTCGCCTGAAGGGGGCATCAGCACCCCCTTTAATTGCTGCTTTTGCTATTTCTTCATTATCTGTTGAAACAACAATTCTATCTATAAATTCTACAGCTGATGCAACTTGTGAAGCCAATTCTACTATTGGCACGCCACCAACTTTTTTTAAATTTTTTAATAGGATCCCCTTACTACCGCCTCTAGCTGGAATCACGGCTAAAATACTTAGGTTGTTAATCAAAACACCTCCTCGTTAATGATTACTTAATTGCAAGAAAGCCTTCAAAGCAAATATTTTTAAAAATTGACATAATATCACTAAAACCAGCTCTTTTTGCGAGATCAATATTACCTTGTGTTGAAAATGGCTCCATTACACCTTTCAGACTTTTTGACTTACCCATTATTTCTTCGGCACTGTAACCTTGTTTGACTTTGAACTCATTATACACTTGCGTCATAATGTCTTGAAAACGTGCATCAGGAGCGCGAACTTTTTCAAAAAAAATAAAACCTCCGCCCCACTCTAAAGAATTATATATTTTGTCAAAAAGATATTGCCTACTAGAAGGGTGCATAAACTGAATTGTATAATATGAGATTATTAAGTTTGACTTATTAAAATCTACATCTAAAGCACTTGAACATTCTATATTTATATTTGGGTCAAGATAACTTTAGAGGCTCTTTTCTAAAAATCGCAAGCAAAATTCTATAAATATTTTGCTTGCGATTATTAAAT
>Ga0209151_1001526_pt1 | contig 13917 bp, 16 predicted proteins | sample SaaInlV_DNA_165m_FD_184688 | JGI IMG/M metagenome (GOLD analysis project Ga0209151, IMG submission 184688) | Marine microbial communities from expanding oxygen minimum zones in the Saanich Inlet - SI075_LV_DNA_165m (SPAdes) (version 2) | ecosystem: Environmental > Aquatic > Marine > Unclassified...
AATTGCAACCCCTTTAGGTTCAGATGTAGTTCCAGACGTATAAATCAAATATGCTATTTCGTTAGATTCAGAAGAAAAACTATTAGTATTTTTAGGAATATCATTTAATTGAAAAGTGGGTATTTTTATTGAATTAAAATTAGATATTTTATGAAAAATAGATTCTGAACAAATAATCATAGATGAATTTGAGGAAATGATTTGATTTGATAAATTCATTTCTGAAATTTCTGGAGATACTAAATGAACGGTTTTCCCTAAATTCATTATTCCTAGATATGCAATAACAAAAGATGCTGAGTTTTCAGATATCAAACTAATTACATTTTGTTGGTTAAATAATTCTACAGGCAATGAAAAATTTTTTACTAATTTCCAAAGTTCACTAAAAGTAAAAGAATTATTTTCATAAATGAGGGCAATTTTTTGTGGGTATTTGTTTGCTGAGTTTTTTAAAAAATCAACAATATTCATGATAAATGAGATTTAATATTTTTGAGAAGTTCACTAGCAGATTTAATATCAATAGATTCATCTAAAGTAAAAGAAATATCAAATTTGGTCTCAGTTAAAGTGATTAAATTTAATTGAGCAAAAGAATCCCAATGCTCATAATCTTTTTGTTCTTTATCCCATGAGAAATCAGATTCAGATAAGTTTGGAAATACTTCAAAAAAAATGTTTTTTACTATACTTTCAATATCTGTAGTCATTATATGATGAAAAATGAGTGGATAATAAATAAACCTATTTACTAATTTCTACATGCTTGAAAATTTTGGAATTGGAATTGATATAGTGGAGATTAAAAGATTTCAAGAAAAACCTTTTGAAAAAAATATAAATTTTTATAAAAAAATATTTACAGAATCTGAAATTAAATATTGTTTGAATAAAAAAAATTCTGCAGAGACATTTGCCTCAAAATTTGCAATTAAAGAAGCAGTAATAAAATCAATCAAAAAACAAATTGAATTATTTAATATAATAACTGATTATGAAGATTCAAAGCCAATTGTTAGTTTAAAAAATGATAATACTTACAAATTTTTAGTTAGTTCTACTCATGAAAAATTAGTTGCTATATCAACAGTAATTTCTGAAAAACAAATATCTAGTTAAAAAATTTTCTAGTAATTTTAGCTAAAGAGTTTAAAAAATTATTAAAAAAAGAGTTCAATTTTTTATTAATTATCCAAGAAGGAATTAAAATTTCATTCTTAAATTGTTTAATTAATTCATAATCATTTACTTCTTTAATTTTTTGATTAGATCTATATTTCTGATTGATTGTTTTTAAATTCATTAATAATTCCCAATCAGCTAAAATTTTCATTTTCCCAATACCACGACTCAAATAAAAAAAGAAAACAGCTATATCTATTACTAATAATGCAGGAAGCATTTTGATTATTGTTGAATGGTTATAGAGAGTTAGTAAACAATATTTTCGATTTCTTTCCATGAGTTTAAATTTAATTGGATTCCATTTGAAACTGTACCCTTCTCTTGGATGATATACAATTGATTTTGGAACATAAAATGAAGAAATTTTCATAATTGCTGCACGCCAAGATAGTTCTAAGTCATCATGAAATGCAAATAAAAAAGGATCAAAAAATCCAATTTTTTTGATTAATAATGTAGATGTAAAAAGACATGTCCCAGAGGCATAATCTATTTGTTCAAGTTTTTCAAAGTATTGGTTATCCTTTTCTCCTTTAGAACGGGAATAACCAAAGCCAAAAATCTGAATCATTTGACCAGTACTTAGTACCATAGAATGATCAGTTGTTGCTAAAAATTTTGGCTGATACAAACCATCTCCATTTTTTTTATATGCTTTCAATAATTCATCTAACCAATAAGGATCAACTATAGTATCAGGATTTAACACAGCAATGAATTTACCATTTACTTTTCTTAATCCAACATTATTTCCTTCACAATAACCCAAGTTTTCAGAATTTTCTATTAAATTAATATCTGGGAATTTTTCTTTACATTTTTTATGACTTTGATCTTTAGATACGTTATCAACTAAAATTATTTCAAAATTTTTATAATTTGATTCAAAAATAGATGATACACAATCTAATAATAAATCACCAGCATTATAATTTAAAATAATAATACTAACTAAATCATTTGTAATTGGTTCATTAATTATTTTTTGATCAGTTGTAAAAGTCATATCTTTCAATTTAAAAATAAATATAAAACTTAAAGAAACTTAGACTCCCATTTATGAGGTAATTCTCGCATATGTTTACTTTTTTGTGCTTTAATATTTTGAAATTTAATTAAACTTTGTATTTTTTCTTCAGATAAATTAGAAATTTTTTGAATTTCAGATATAGAGAGATTATTTAATCTAGAATATAAAATCAAATCAACTACATCATACGGTACTGTATAAAAAAATTCTTCATCAGTAGTACTATAACTCCAAACATCAGGAGATGCATCATTAATCATAATTTCATGATCTATATTCAAAAAGTCACCAATTTGATAAACTTGTGATTTATACAAATTTACTAATGGTTCAATATCTGAACCACCATCACCATATTTAACAAAATAACCTTGTAAATATTCAGATTTATTAGTAGTACCAACTACAGACAAATTATTTTTTTCAGCATGATAATATAATAAACTCATTCTAACTCTATGTTTGATTGATGTTGCAGCTGTAAGAGATAGAAAATCTGAAGAAGTAATTTTTAATTTATGTTGTTTATTTTTATCATCTAAAACTTCTAAGTATGGCATACCAATTGAATTAAAATTTGGAGGAACCACTACTCTATATTTACAATCAGAGTTAAAATTTGGAAAATAATTTTTAACAATTTCTTCTCGATTTGAATAAACACCATAAGAGTCTAAAATTGTAGTAATGTCAATATTTTCAATTTTAATATCATGATTTTTAGAGATTTTATCAATCAAAGATTTATTATTCTCATTAGATTCTTTTTCAAACATAGTTAATCCTAAAATTTTTTCTGGACCTAAGGCTTTAACACATAATTCCATAGTTACTGTAGAATCAATTCCTCCACTTAATCCAATAATTGCTCCCTGTTTGTGAAATTTTTCAAAAATTTCATCATGTAAAAAAGTAGATATTTCTTCTACAGATTTTTCAACATTTTTTAATTTTAAAAAATTGGGCATGTCGTCCATGAGTAAGATTGAAAATTAGTGATTAATTAAATATGTAGCTAGAATGATTCTTTTGGTAGGTAAGGATAGGAATTGTCAAAATCTGAAGATAGAATAACAAAACAAGTAAAAGAAATGTATCTAAAATATCCTTATCCATCTCCATCAAGAGAAATATCACAAACAAATGAATTAGTAAATTTATTAAAAATATTTGAAATTGAAAATAAAGAAAAAATTTCAAAATTGAAAATTTTAGATGCAGGTTCAGGTAGCGGTCATAGAATTATTAATGTTGCAAAATATTTTAAAAATTGCAATTTTACAGGTATAGACATTTCAAAAAAATCATTATTGATAGCAAATGAATTAAAAAATAATGAAAATATTGAAAATATACATTTTATACAAAAAAATATTTTAGATGATAATACTGAGATAGGAAAATTTGATTCAGTTTTATGTATGGGCGTATTACATCATCTTTCAGATCCAAATAAAGGATTACAAATTTTATCAAAAATGTTGAATAAAGATGGAATGATATTTCTTTACCTTTATGGAAAATTAGGAGGACATAAACGAATGTTAAATAAAGAATTAATTTCTATTATACTTGGAAAAGATAAAACAGATTATGAAACAGGAATAAAACTAGTTAGAGATATCGGATTGAATAAATTTGATTATGGATGGAATTTAAAATGTGAAAATATTGAAGAAGAGAATTCATTAATTGTGGATTCACTTTTACACATTAATGAAACTCTATATGATTCCATAACAATTCATGATTTATTTAAAAAATCAGGATTATTTGGATATGTAATATTTGGAATAAGTGTAGATACAAATGGATTACTTTTTGATATAGGAAGTAAAAATAATGAAAAATTACCTATTCCTCAAACTAATATTTCCAAAAAACTTAATTCAAAATCAGTATTAAAAAAATATGAATTAAAAAATATTAGAGAAAAATATAGGATTTTAGAATTACTTTATGAACCAAATGGGTATACCATTATAGGATTTACAAAAGAAGGATATGAAAAATTAACTAATGAAAGAATAAAAAGAAATTTTATTAAAATTGATTAAAGAAGGATTTTTGTTCCTTCGCCTAAAAGAAATATTTTTTCATCCTGTGAATCATTTTTTAATTCTATTTCAGAATTAGAAGAAATTATACTGTTACGAATTTTTATTGGGGTATTTATGGTACAATCAGACATAACTATACTATTTTGAATATTGGAATTATTAATTTGTGAATTATTGCCAATACTACAATTTGGTCCAATACAGACATTATCAAGAATACAATTTTCACCAACAATTACGGGTCCCATAATTTGTGAATCACCCAAAATTTTTGTTCCCTTTCCAATTAAAACAATACCAGTTAAAGATACAGAATCACTTTTTTCTCCATAAAAATAACTTGTTTTATTTTCAAGAATTGCTCTATTTGCATTAATAATATCTTCAGGAGTTCCTGTATCTTTCCAATAATCAGTAATTATATGATAAGAAATTTTATTATTCTCAGAAAGAAGAATTTGTAATGCATCAGTAATTTCTAATTCATTTCTCCAAGAAGGTTTTAGATTATCAATAATATCAAATATTTTTGGAGTAAGAAAGTATATCCCAGTTACTGCAAAATTTGTTGGTGGATTTTTAGGTTTTTCCATAATCTTAGTAATTTTACCTTCATGCATATCTACAATTCCAAATCTAGATGGATTATCAACTTCACATAATAAAAGGGAAGCATCATCATTAGATTTTAAAAATTCATTTGCAAAATTATAAATATTTTTTTGTATAATATTATCTCCAAGAAAAACTAAAAATTTATCATCACCTATAAAACTACGACATAAATTAATTGCATGAGAGATTCCTAAAGGTTCATCTTGTTTAACATATGTTATTTGTACATTAAATTTTTTTCCATCACCATAATATTCACGAACTTTATTCGAACCAATACCTCCAACAATTATTGCAATTTCTGTAACTCCAGCATCTTTCATTGATTCTATACAATATTCAGACATGGGTTTGTTTGCAATCGGAAGAAGTTGTTTAGGACCAGTATGAGTTAAAGGTCGTAATCTAGTTCCATGACCACCATGGAGTAAAATTCCTTTCATATAACAAAGAAAAAATCTCTCTTAATAAAATAATTCTATTTTTTCCATGGTGTATGCTCAAATATGCTGTCTGACAAATTTTCCCACCATTTAGGATTATTCAAATACCAATTTACAGTATTTTCGATTCCTAATTCAAAATTAATTTTAGATTTCCAACCCAATTCATTTTGTAATTTATTAGAATCCATGCTATATCTAAAATCATGACCAGGTCTATCATCTACAAATTCCATTAAATCTTCAGATTTATCCATAATTGAAAGAATTTTCTTAATAATAGTTAGATTATCAATTTCATTACCAGATGAAATATTATAAGATTCTCCAGATTTTCCATGATGTAAACAAGATAAAATTGCATCACAATGATCAGTAACATAAAGCCAATCCCGTAAATTTTTACCGGTACCATAAATAGGGATTTTTTTATTATTTTTTGCTAAAAGTAATGTTTTTGGAATTAGTTTTTCAGGAAATTGTCTTGGACCATAATTATTTGTACATCTAGTTATCAAGGTATCACAATCATATGTAATATGATACGAATTTACTAACATCTCTGCACATGCTTTAGTAGCAGCATATGGACTAGAAGGATTGTATTGAAAAGTTTCTGATGCTGATTCCATATCAAGACTTCCAAATACTTCATCAGTAGAAATTTGAAGAAATTTCTTCTTATGTTTTTTAATTGATTCAAGAATAGTAAAAACTCCATCTATATTTGATCGAAGAAAGGGTTTAGCATCAGCAATGCTTCTATCTACAAAAGATTCTGCTGCAAAATTAATTACTGCATCACATTTAGATATTAAATCATCAACAATTATTGAATCATTAATGTTACCTTTAACAAATTTATAATTATCATAGTTAGAAATTTCTTCCAGACTTAATTTATTAGAACCATAAAATCCAGCATCAAGATTAATAATTTCAGTTTTTGGAGAATTTTTTAATGTATGTAAAATAAAATTACTTCCAATAAATCCATCTCCACCCGTAACTAAAAGTTTCATGATTAATTACAAAATTATATTCTTAAAAGGATATGCTGCTTACGAAGGAAAAAGTAATCAAACTTTTATTGCTCAAATTGAGTACTTTTTCAGATGGAAAAAGAAGATTTTTCGGTATTTCAATTAGAAAATCATGAAACTAAAGATGTTTTAGACTCACATATCAATGGAGAATTAACAGTAATCTGGAGAGACTGGGATGAAATAATAAACAAACCAGAGATGATTTACCTAAATTCAGTTAATCCAGGAGAGATTAAAGGGCCTCATATGCATAAAAATAGAACAAGTTACTTTTTTTGCATTCAAGGTGAGATGATTATTGTTATCAAAGATAAAAATGGAAAATATAATGAAATAGAGGCCAATTCAGGAAGTTCAAAATTAGTTTCAGTTTCAAATGGAGTAAGTGCAGCAATAATTAATCCATCTAATAAAATTTCAAAAATTTTAGTGATGGCAGATGTTGCATGGAAACCAAATGATAATGAAATGGAAAATCATACATATGAGAATTATGATTGGGGAAAATGGAAATGATCTATCATATTTTAATCTATAAAAATACAGGTAAAGAATGATCAGAATTTTAGAAATTGAAAATACATTTTAACTAAAAATGAGACAAATTAAAAATTTAGTAAATATTGGAACAGGAGATATTATTGGAAATATCATATCAGCTGGATTTTGGATTTATCTTGCAATTTTAATTAATCCAGAAAGCTATGGTGAATTACATTATTTAATCAGTATTGTAGGAATTGTTAGTTATTTGACTTTTTTTGGATCACAACATACGATTACAGTATACCTTGCAAAAAAAATGGAGATTCAAAGTACATTTAATTTTATTTCTTTAATTGCAGGAATTTTTGGATTCCTAGTATTATTTTTAATTTTTAATAGACTAGATATGGGATTTTTAGTATTAGGTTATACCATGAGTAATTTAGTAATTGGAGAGTTATTAGGTAAAAAAGAATTTGATGGTTATTTAAAATATATTTTAATTCAAAAAAGTCTTACCCCAATACTGGGTATTGGATTCTTTTTAATTTTTGGAATGGAAGGTCTAATTTATGGATTAGCCTTAAGTTACATTGGATTTTTCTTTAGAATAATAAAAAATTTTAAAAATATAAAAATAGATTTTTCATTGTTATCAAATAAAAAGGGATTCATAATTAATAATTATTTTACTGCATTAAGTGGCACATTTCATGGACAAATAGATAAAATAATTGTAATGCCAATAATAGGTGCATCTGTTTTAGGAAATTATTCTTTATCATTACAAATAATTACAATAATGACAATAGGTACATCAGTATTATTCAAGTATATCTTACCACAAGAAGCATCAGGTAATGATGTTAAAAAAATAAAAAAATTATTAGTTTTCAGTAGTATAATCATGACATTCATTGGATTTTTCATTGTGCCAATAATATTACCAACAATTTTTCCAAAATATTTAGATGCAGTTGATGCAATTAGAATTATGAGTTTAGGACTTATTCCTATGAGTATTGTAAAAATTTATACTTCAAAATTTTTAGCTTTAGAGAAAAGTCGATTTATTTTAATTGGTTTAGTAATATCATTATCAGTTCTAATTCCTACTATGATTTTATTTGGTACATGGTATGGAATTATGGGAGTAGCAATATCTTTTGTTTTAGCCACAATTATACAATCAGTATATTTCTTTATTATCAGTAAAAAATGGGATTAAAAAGATCATAATGAAAAATAATTGTAACGTTACAAAAGAATTATCAAATAAAAATTCTATTAAAATTATAATTTGTTTAATTATTAGTGGACTAATTATTAGATTTTATTTCACACCATTCAATCTTCCAATTAATCTAGATGCCATAGATTATTTTGCTTATGCTGTTGCAATGAGTAGAGAAGGGATATTTCCTTCAGGATATATTTTAACAAATTTTGGATGGTCATCATTTCTATCAATTGTATTTTCATTTTTTAAAGAATCTGAAATGTTAGAACTTATGAACATACAGAGAATTTTAAATACAGTAATATCAGTTTTGGCTATAATTCCAATTTATTTATTAGTAAAAACTTTTTTTAGAAAAGAAATTGCTTTACTAGGAGCAACATTATTTTTATTTGATCCAAGAATAATTCAAAATTCTATTTTAGGTGGAACCGATAGTCTATTTATTTTATTTACAATCTTAGCTATTTTATTTATTTTTTATAAAAAATCTTCATTAATTTATTTATCCTTTATTTTTGTAGCATTAGCAGCATTTGTAAGATATGAAGGCATAGTACTAATTATTCCATTACTAGTATCATATGGATTAAAAAATAAACAAGAAAAAATACCAAATATTAAACTAATTATTGGAATATCATTATTTGTATTAATTATAATTCCATTAAATTTTATCAATTATGAAGATACACAACAAACTAGTATATTTGCACAGATAGTTCATAGAGGAGATTTTATTTCAGGAACCATTATTGAAAATAAACCAGACATAGATGATGAATTCTTTGCAACAAATGAAAATCATTTAATAATTTTTGTTGAAAATGCAGTAGGGGGATTTATCAAATATTTAGGATGGGTTTTAATTCCAACATCCATCGTTTTTTGTATCTTAGGAGTTATTTTGGTTCCTAAAAAAGTTACTAAAAATAAAATAATAATTGGATTATTTTTTGTATTTTTAGCATTAGCCAGTATTTTAGCATATGGTAGAGGATTTCAAGAAACAAGATATCTCTTAGTCTTATTACCAACAATCATCCTATTATCAGGTTATGGATTAAATTATTTATTAAAAATTAATTTAAAATATATACAAATAGTAATTATATGTGCAGTAATTTTATCATCATTTGTTTTTATTGATTATAGAAATGAAGATACTAAAAATGAATTAGAGATTTACGAAGCAACTATGTTTTTAACGAATGTTGCTCAAGGTGTCAATGATTATAGTGGAAATAAATTTGTAAAAGTTGCAAATTTACAAAATAATTGGCCAGAATTATTAGATAAAGGAGAAAATGGAAAAATGGAACTTAAGACAAAAAAAATTGCAATTAAAGGATTTAATGAACCTAAAGAATATATCAAATTAAATAAAAATAAAGGATTAACTCATTTACTAGTTAATGAAAATGACAAATTTTTTGAAGATATTTACATGAATGAAGAAAATTATTTAAATTTAGAAAAAATTTATGATTCAAATAATTTTAATAAAAATATTAAATATAAAATTTTTAAAATAGTAGATAAGTTAAATTAATTTACATAATTAGAAATACGTTTTTCATCATCGCTAAAAACTACACCAATTGTTCGTAATAATTTTATATTATTTTCTTCACAAAATATGACTAATTTTTTAATGTATTTTTTAAAATTGGATGCAGGTTTATTTTGTTTTAATATAGAAGAAAATAAATCATCATGGTCTAACATTAAAATTTTTTCAGATGATAAGGCATCAACTATATCTTGAATATTTTCTACTGCTTGAGGACTCTCAATTTTTGGAACAATAATAATATGATCTGGTAAAATTTCAACATATTTTTTTAAATCATTAGATGATTCAACATTAGAAACAGCAAAGTATCTAATATGATCATGTGATTTTATTATTGGAATTAAATCTTCAATGGTATACTTGTTATTTGGCGGTTTAACTCTTTTAATTGGAAGATCTACAAAAAAATCATTATTCTTGTGTTTGTTAAGAATATTTTCAAATTCAGATATACTGTCACACCATGCCATATTAATTCTAAAAATAGTATCCTCAGGTAGATTTAGGTCATGATTTGCAAGATTTTGTGAAGAAATAATCATTAGTTTTAAAAAAAAAATACTATATTTATTTATTTGAAGTTAACATATCGTCTAAATTTAATATTTTTTAATAATGGGAATCGTTTTTCAAGTTTTTTTCTAATTTTAATTCTTTTTTCAGTGAATTCATAAGTTTTAAGAAAAGTATTAATTTCTTTTTCATCACATAGTTTCCATAATGATTTTTTCAATAAATTACTATCAATTAAATACATAATCAAATCATCCAACTATTTTCTTTTAATTTGATTCGTTGTTGTTTAGTATTAGTTTTGATAAATATAGTGTCAAAAATATTAACTATTTCTTTATCATTACTTTAGCTACACCATCATTTTAATTTGGAACATAATCATCAAAAAGAATCATAATTTTTTGAAACTAATTTTAAAATTCTAAAAAAATCTTGTTTTACAGATTCATAAATCTGGGATCCATCAACATAACAAAAATCAAGTTGTGGAAGAGACTTTAAAATTTCTCCAGAATAACCACTCATTACTTCAATTTTTTTCAATCCATTCAAGTAATGCAAATTTTTCCCAAAGTTCCTCAGTAAATAGCAGGTCATAAACCAATTCAACCAAAATTAAAAACTCAAGCATATGATATGCTAAAGGTTTTTGGAATTAATAAAATGAATATTTTGATTGGTTAAACAATCATAAATACATTATACCAGAATAGATATAATCTTAGCAAAAAAATAGAATTTTTAATTAAAGTAAACTTTGCATTAATTCAACCAAAGATTCTACAGCTTTATCATTATTCAAATTTTTTAATGTATATTCTCTGCCTTTAGATGCTATTTTTTCCCATTTAGGATCATTAGGGTTATTTAGAAATTCTTCAAATTTTTTTTTATAATTTTTTTCATTGATAAAAATTGCTGTTTCTCCATCCACATAACCTAAATATTTTCCTCGATTTTCTTCTGTCATTTCCATAAATGTTAAACAACCTGCCGCGGATTTTTCCCAGAAATTAATATTTGGAGTATCAGTACATGCGGCTATAGAGCATTGATATTTTTCTAATAATTTTGGAAATTGGTCATTTACATATTCATGTAAAAGTGTCGGAGTATAATCAACATAAAATAATTTATTACACATTGTTCTCAATTTGTATCCAATGTAAGGATTATCAACGGTTCTATCTCTCAAAAACCAGTATATTTTATTTGTAATTTTGTTAGAACCACATGCTCCAGTATTTAAAATTCGATTTTTTATTCTATTTTTAAATGGTTTCATATTTTCATAAAGAGAGGGTTCTAGTCCAAAAATTATATTTTTAAACTTAAAACTTTTCTTGTACATTTCATGAAAATATGATTCAGGCATGAAATGAAAATAATAATCAATTTTCCATTTTTCGTGATTCAATATTGCTTCTTTTTGATCACCAGGGTCTGCTGCACGTGCAATAACTGGAATATCTAAATCTGGAAGTCCAATTATTTCTTTTGGCATTCCCCATAGATGATTAGACCAAAGTAAAATGATATCAAATTTATTCTTTAAAACTGAAGCATCAAAAATTTCATCAGTTGGGATATTTGTTATCTCTAAAAATGGATTTCTTGGAAGGGCATCCATGAAAAAGTGATAGTATGTATTATCATGATGGATTCCAAGTTGGAATGGATTATCAGATTTATAAATTAAAGCAACTTTAATTTTATTCATGACGATTATTTATGAAACTTCTTTTATGCACAGTAAATTCACAGTTTTTGTTATGTATATATCTGAAGTCATTAACAAATTTTTGTCGGCAACAACAACCTTATTTTTGTGATCATCCACATAATAAATTTTAAATCCTTCTCTTTCTAGTAAATTCAGTAATTCTTCAGGATCAGAACCTGCCTCTTCAAGTGTATCTCTCATAAATTCAATAAATATTTTTAAATTTTTATTTTCTCTAAGAATTTTACTCATACCTTGTAATATTCTAAGTTCAGAACCTTCTGCATCAATTTTAACAAAATCAATTTTATTTGTAAGATTAAGTTTAGAAAAATAATCATCAAGAACTAATGTTTGAATATTTATTGTATCTTTTTCATATAATTCCATTATTTTATCTGGTCGATATATTCTATTTGCACCACTTGTAAATTGCCCTACATATAATTTGCAATTTTCATTAATATTTGAAACTGGATGAGGCTCAAGAGTAATATTTTGAATGTTATTAACTGCAATATTCTTTTTCAATAATTTGATATTTTTTGGTTCAGGTTCAAATGAGTAAACATTACCTTTTTCTCCAACTAATTTTGAAAATAATAAAGAAAAATATCCAATATGAGCACCAACATCTATGACTTTATCTCCTAACTTGATGTGTTCTTTTACTACTTTTGTATCGAAGTCATTATACACTCCATTTATTGAAAGATCTAATGCATCCCATTTATCAAGAAACATTTCATTTCCATGAACAAATGCAGAATTAGATTTTAAAACTGACTCAGTTTTTTTTACAATTTTTCTTAACACAGGATTTTTGCCTAAACCATGTCCTCTACTGGTAGAATTAAGACATTTTTTATAGATTGGAACTATTTTTTTTTTCCAATTCATATTGTTACCACCTTATTTACACATATTACTTTTATCTTACTACATAATTTTATCTTATAAGGTTGGATAAACAAAAAATAATTTTAGATTATGTTTTTAATCGAGGATCATTGGATGATAAAATTTTTGCCCAATTTTCATGTTTTTCAGCATCAGATTTTACTAATTTTGTATATTGATCATATTCATCATTAAGAAATAACGCCATAATTTCTGATCTGGTTTTTTTATTTTCATTCCACCACATAGGATGAATTAAAATTTGTAATTTATCAAAATGTGTAAAATGTTGACAAAAACATCCTTCTCTCCAAAACATGGCACTATCACTAAGATATTTTCGATCTTTCACAAATTTTTCTGAGTATGCATTTTCTACATTGTCAGGCAAGGATATTTTCATGGATGGTGGAAAGGAATTAGCCTCATGAGCAGATATAGCTTCAATAGTGGTGTTATAATGATATTCAAAAAAATCTATTTCTTTTCTAATTGTATTTGATGGATCTAAATTATTTTTTAGAATAAAATCTTCACTGTAATGGAGTCCTATTTTATGACCCAAGTCTAAAATTTGATTAATCATTTTGTGAGATTTTTCTCCAAAGGAATTATAAAATTCTGATGAGATATAAAGAAAGAAAGTTGATGATATATCAAGGTCATTTTCAATTTGTGCAAGTTTTAAGGCTGCTATTAACGAGGTATCTACATCATGACGTAAAATTACATCATTTGTAGAATGATTTTTGTATGAAGAAAATTTATGAGTTTTTTTGATATTTTTTAAAGTATCAGAATAATGTTCGTAAGTAAAGTTACATTCCATATTTAAATCATAATTTATTTTATGTTATATAAAAGTGGACATATACACATCTAGAAAATTTAATTTTAAATGAGAAAAATAATTAATTTTTTACTATTTTTTTTTTGAATTTATCTTATTTTGATATCACTTACTGTGATAAGATAACGCATGTGCAGCTGCAAGCCACATTTCTATATTATCATAAACTGGGATATTTTTCTCTTCAATTCGTTTTGAAATATTTTTAGTATATGTACCACCGTTACTTGCAACTAAAATAGGC
>Ga0209151_1001549_pt1 | contig 13803 bp, 11 predicted proteins | sample SaaInlV_DNA_165m_FD_184688 | JGI IMG/M metagenome (GOLD analysis project Ga0209151, IMG submission 184688) | Marine microbial communities from expanding oxygen minimum zones in the Saanich Inlet - SI075_LV_DNA_165m (SPAdes) (version 2) | ecosystem: Environmental > Aquatic > Marine > Unclassified...
AGACTACAAAAAACCAATGGATGTGTACCAAGAAAGTATAAAATTAAACCAGAATAAGAAGAAGGCTTCTTAGGATGTTCTATATAAGAAATTTTAAAAAGTTGTCAGAGGTTTTGGGGTGTTAAAATCGAGCAAAAAAATAAATAAGTTGTTTGTTTTGTGTTTCCCTCATTTGGGCACATTGGATAATTGGATGCCAATTGTTAATAGTATAAATAGTTTATCAAATAATTTAAATTTTACATTAATAATACCTGATCCAAACATACTCAAGTCTTTTGATAAGGATAATGCTGTAATTGAGATGTCTGATAGTATATTTAAGTCATGCTTAATTTATGCTTATGATGACTTGTGGATTGAGTATAGGTCGGTATTTGACAGTATGAAGTGGTATGATAAAAACCGAGTGTTTCTAAGAATCTTCAATATATTTAAAAACTTGATGGCCAGACGTTTTTTTTCTTATATTTTGATGTGGCCATCAGTATTATTACGTAATTATATTTATAAAAACAAATTTAAATTTAGCTTGTGTAGAGATGTATCTCATATGGACATCTTATTATATGATATACATGTTGAAAATAATTCCAGAGTATCAGATATATTGCAGTTATTTTATAATAAATATTCACTGCCACATGCCTTGAGTATGTTGTCTTATAAGGGTGAATTGCCCAAATTAGTTGATGTTGATAATAAAGATAATATTGAAATTTATATGTATGCAGAGTTTCAAAAAAAACATTATATTTCAAAGTATGGAATAAATTTAGATAAAACACATGTAGTTGGTATACCAAGGCATGATTGCAAATGGATAAAAATGATACAAGAAAAGTATGATAAAGCCCCGGATGACTTTAATGATAATTCTATTTTAATATTATCAAGGCACGCTTCAAATGGGCATCTTTTATTCAATGATAAGTTAAAGTCTGTAAAGAATATTAAAAAATTATTTATTGACAAACTGGGAATGAAAGTAGTTATAAAATTACATCCAAATGAAAAGCAAGAGAAAATACTTTTTAATAAAAAAGAAAATATATATGAAAATGAATTTGGTATAGATAACTACGGATTAACTTGGATTTATTCTGATCTTCATGTATTTTCATTAGGAAAGGGGAAAAAATTAGCTATCAGCTTTAATACTGGCGTGGTTCTTGATTTGATAGCAATGGGGGTTCCATGTATTGAGTATATAGAGTCATCTACTAAATTTGAAAAAAATATGACGGAGTTTACTGAATATGAATTTATTACAAGGGCATCAAATTATCAGGAATTATGTGTTTACGTAGATAAATGGCTTATTAACCCTTATCAGATTTCAGAGTTATCGACAAGTGTATATAAAAAATACTTTCCAATATTTAATAATTCTCCGGATAAAGTTGCAATTGAAATATTGCATAATATTAAAACCACTGCAAATGCTTAAGTGTGTCGCGTATTGACTTTAATTTTTTATAAATGATAGAGTTCTTAATGGGCATTAGCGGATCTTATTAGCGGATCTTATACTTGAAAAATAATAACTACACTTTTGCAGGTAAAGAATTGCAACTTTTAATTAATAGCGATAATAGTTGGATTTATCGTGAAATAAAAAATGGCTATATACTCTATAAAGGAAACTTCTCTTCATGGAATATAGAGTTAGAAAATTTTATATCAATTATTAGTGATCATACTTTGGATAATCAAAGTATAGTTGAGTACATTTCTAGCATACAAGGCAATTTCTCTTTAGTTGTTAGCACTGATTTTCGTACAATAGCTTCTGTAGATCATATTCGATCTAATCCATTATATTATCTGATTAATAATGATCTAATAATAACTGATGATGTAAGTTATCTTCGAAAACAATCAGGAGAAGAATTTAATATTTCTGGCCCTTCTAAAATACAAGTATTAATGTCAGGTTATACATTGTTTGAGGATACTATATATACAAGAATCAAGTCATTCCTTCCAGGTCAGGTTATCTTATCCTGTTGTGGCAATACCTCGGTGTACAATATTAATTCTTACCAGGTATGGTTTAATAAAAAATATAAGCAGAATAGGTCGTTAGAATTTTTGATCTCAAGGTTTAATGATGTTATTTTGGATGTGATGTCCAACACGATTGATTCATTAGACAATAGGCAAGTTGTTATTCCTCTGACTAGTGGTTATGATTCTAGATTAATTGCATCAATTTTTAGATATTATAACTATGAAAATGTTATATGCTATACATACGGAACAAGTAATAATTTTGAGGCTATTTCAGCGAGAGAGCTTGCTAATGATCTAGGCTATAAATGGATTTTTATTGAATTAAGAATAAAGGAGCAAATTAGTTTTTATAAAAGTGATGATTTTTTTTCGTATTTAGAGTATGCGGATACGCCCGATTCAGTTCCTTATTACCAGGGACTTTATTCTGTCAAATATCTTAAAGAAAAAAAATTAATTGATAACAATGCAGTATTTATTAATGGCAACAGTGGTGATTTTATTAGTGGTGGACATGTCTCAAAATTTTATCAGCACTGTAACAATAGTCATTTAACGAAGAGCGTATTTGACATAATTATCAGTAATTATTATTCATTGTGGGGATATAAAAAGACTTTGAGTAATATCGATGTAATTACTAGTAAAATAAATTATGAACATAGGCGTATTAAAGATATCTATAGTACAGATGTAGATATTTGTGATTTTATTTATTATTATGAGTTTGTTAATAGGCAGTCTAAATATGTTATTCAAGGTCAAAAAACATTTGAGTATTATGGGTATGATTGGAGGCTGCCATTGTGGGATCCTAAAATGATTGCATTTTGGGCCCCTATTTCAAATTGTTATAAAAATGACCAGTTGTTGTATAAAAGCACTATAGAAAAATACAATTATTCGAATGTGTGGAATAAAGGTTATCAGATTAATGAGTATCGTATTCCCTCGCTTTTGGTGAGATACATAAGGATCTTTGTAAAATTTTTTATAATTGCGCTAACACTGGGAAATTATAAGATTTGGGATAGGATAGATAGAATTTTCTTTCTGTATTTTTATCATGTTCCGAGGATGTATTGTTCAGTTCCTTATTGGAAAATTGTTTTTTCATTGTTTAAGTATCCACGGCATAATGTAGCATTTGATGCTGAAAGGTACTTGTCTCGTCATGAAAAATCTAGGTAGAAATTATATTTCGCATGGTTTTGTTGAATATTATCAGTGGCTAATGGTTAATATCTTTTTGCTAACAATAAAAAGAAAAGACTTAACTTTAATTATATTTATAATAGATATTTTTTATTATGTTTGATTCTACAGAAGGGAAATTTTATGATGTTGGCACTTCTACAGCCCTTATTACGCCAAAAAATAAGGTTAGTCTTTTCACGTTTGATGGAATAGAGCGTAATAACGATATTTTACATAGTGAGTTAGAGGCAAATGCAATAATAATAAATCACGGTCTGGATTTATTAATTATTGTTTCTTTAGATTTAATCTGGGTTGACGAAATATTTACTGCACAAGTACAAAAATGGATTGATACTGAGTACAACGAGTATAACTCTCACCTTCTTTTATTAGCAACACATTCCCATAGTACTCCACAAATTAGCAGTAGAATTTGTAATTCTGCAAGACCTAATTTATCCTACATTTCTTTTTTGTGCAAGCAAGTGTGCAAGGTTATTAGTAGTGCTTTTAACGATAAAGAAAAATGTTATGCAGAACTATCTATAACACATCCAAATTTAACAATAAATAGACGTAAAAAAATATTATCAGCTAGGTCGTTAAAGCGTGGAATTATTAAAACTATAATTGCCAATCGTCCAAACCCTAATGGAGCACGCGATGATTTGCTTTATACAATTTGGTTCTACAACTCTAAAGACAATGAGAAAGCTGTTTTGTTAAATTATGCATGCCATACAACGTTATTTCGTGATAACGCAGTTTCTTCAGATTTTCCAGGATTAGTTTCTAAGTACTTAAAGAGTCAATTATCGAAAGATTTAGTTGTTTGTTTTTTACAAGGTTTTACCGGCAATATAAAGGCAAATTTAGTTAAATCCCAATGTTTGAATCATGGCGGAGTATTTTCATCTATATACAATTGTCTGTTTGACAGAGTTCAGTTCAATAAAAAAGTTTCTCAAAAACAACTAGAGAGTTTCTCAAAAAAAATAGCACAATTTGCCTTACTAAGGCATAATCCTAAAAAGATCAACCCTAAAATATTCTTTATTAGTAAGACGATAAAGTTGCCTTTAAATAGCAATAACAAACTGCAATATGCTAACCTTGAGGTTTCTTATGTGTCAATTGGAGATGAATTAAGGATTATAGCTTTAGGTGGGGAAATATTTGCAGAATATTCGTTGTGGTTGAGAGAGTTTTTTTTGAGTAAAAAATTAGATTTATTAACAGTTGGATATTGCAATGGCATGGTCGGATATATACCTACTTTTGATGCAATGTTAGAAGGTGGTTACGAAGTGGAAAGGTCTTACAAAATATTTGGATATTTATTTCCATTCTCCAGTAAATTAGAGAGCATATTGATGAAAGAAGTGCATAAACTAATAAAGACCACCCCACAAGAAAATAAAATATAATATCATCAACCTTAATTTCCACTCAAAAGTGAGATTAAGGTTGATAAGTTACTTTGGCGATTGTTATGTTTATGGCCAACGTGTAAAAGATAACTATTGTGTTTGATTTAAAGTATGGGTTTTTGTTGAGATTATTCAGGGTTGCTCTGCGACTGAACTACTGAAGACCATTAGGGATGAGTTAGTATTGACAGTATTACGCATTCTTGAGGATGGCGTAAGTATAATAGCTTGGCAGATTTTGGTTATAATGAGTACTGTAAAGTGTTTTATGATAAGAATGGATTTGCGAGAGGCAGTTCATGCATTAATGACATTAAATTAATAAATTCCTAATTTAGGAAATATGATAGATTATTTTATTCCAAAATCATTCAATACGTACGGTTATAGTAGGCTCATCTGTTCGTTTCAAGAATTAGGATATGAAGTCAGAGATTTTATAGGCAATAAACAACAATCTGCCCAGCTGGATAAGCCTCATCTAATTCTTAGACATGATGTAGATATGTCCCTGGATGCAGCATTAAATATAGGTCTGATCGAGAAGGGTCTTAGCGTTAGTTCAACGTACTTTGTTTTGTTGCGTAGTGAAATGTATAATTTATTCACTCCCTCATCTAAGCATATCATAGAAAGTTTGATGAAATTAGGGCATAGAATAGGACTTCATTTTGATGCTTCTTTGTATGAAGATAGCTATATATCATTGGATGAAGCTGCCTATAAAGAGTGTAGCATATTGGAAGAGTGGATAGGAGCACCAGTCAATATTATAAGTTTTCATCGACCTGCCAGTAAATTGTTAGGCTTAGATAAAAAATTAGCTGGCCGTAATCATACATATCAACCACATTTTTTTCAACATATGGGATACTATTCTGATTCAAGAGGTGCGTGGTATCATGGTAATCCGATCGAAAGTAGTACTGTCAAAGAAAAATTAGCCATACAATTACTAACCCACCCTATATGGTGGCAAGATGACTCTAAAGAAACTGTTCAAGGAGCTTTAGATAAATTTTGTGGTGATCGTGCCAATATTCTGCGTAACGAGTTAGCAAATAATTGTCAAACCTATGATGCTAATAAGCCTCTAATTTAAAATAAGCAAAAAAAAGGATTGATAAAATATGAATATACTTGGTATACATGATGGACATAATTGTGGTGCAACACTTGTAAAGAATGGGGTAGTGTTGGCTTCAGTTTGTGAAGAGCGCTTATCTAGATGTAAAAATGAAGTTGGTTACCCTCGACTTTCCATAGATGATGTATTGCGATTAAGTGAAGTAAGTATTGATGAAATTGATGCTGTTGTTTTTGCGTCTAATTTTATGCATTCTGCAGAACATTTACTTGATGTGACGCCATGGTATAGGGTTGGTATAGAAGATCAAAAGCGAGATGCTCAAAAGACAGATAGTTATAAAAAGCAAATATTTAATGTACGAAAAAAAGAGCGCATATTTGATGTTTGTTCTCATTTGGGCATATCAGAGTCCAAAATCTCTTTTGTTGAGCATCATACGGCTCACTTAGCTTCTGCATACTACACATCACCCGTTCATTATGATGAGCCCGTTCTAGGTTTAACATGCGATGGTGCTGGCGATGGTGTATCAGCTACAGTATCAATATGTAGAAATAATAATATTGATAGGATTGCAGAAACCGACAGACATGCATCATTAGGAAAAATTTTTTCTCGTGTTACAATGATGATGGGAATGAAGCCATGGGAGCATGAATATAAGTTGATGGGGCTTGCTCCATATGCTGATACTGATAGAACTAATAGTGCAACAAAAGTATTAAAAAAAATACTTTATGTAGATACTGATAGCCTTACCTTTAAGCAAAAAGGTGAATTATCTACAAATTATCTTTATGATTATTTGAGCTCAGCTTTTAGAGAAGTTCGTTTTGATGTTGTTGCTGCTGCAACCCAGAAATTTACCGAAGACTTTTTGATTGAATGGATCAGGGCTGCAATAGAGAAAACTGGAATACGTAGATTAGTTTGTGGTGGCGGTGTATTCATGAATGTAAAAGCCAATATGCTGATTGCACAATTACCAGAAGTTGATTCAATGTATGTAATGCCAAGTGGGGGTGATGAGTCATTATCAATAGGGGCAGCACTCTATTATTATTACCAAAATGATAAAAATCATGATTACAGTGTTTCTTCATTGCGACATCTTTATTTAGGAGGTTCGGCAACTGATGAAGTTGAAGCTATTGAATCACTTAAAAATGATGAAAGTATAGAGATAAGCAGTCCATCCAATATTGATAAACATATCGCTGAATTATTATCGCAGGGAAAGGTTGTGGCACGATGTCGCGGACCCATGGAATGGGGGGCTAGGTCATTAGGGAATCGCAGTATATTAAGTAGCGCAGAAAATTACAGTAGGGTAGATTATATTAATCAAATGATTAAAGTACGAGATTTTTGGATGCCCTTTGCCCCTTCAATTTGTGAAGAGAGTGCTTATCGTTATTTCAACGATCCTAAAGATTTAAAACCATGGTTTATGACTTTTGGATATAGAGCAAATAAAGATTGTTATAATGATCTAACGGCTGCTTCACATCCTCGTGATCATACTATTCGCCCTCAAATAGTTACTAAAGAAGCTAACCCTGGATATCACAACTTAATTTCACACTTTGAATCACTTACAGGGCGCGGCGCAATACTTAATACTTCATTCAATCTTCATGGTGAACCAATTGTCTATAGTGCAAAAGATGCTGTAAGAGTATTTCTAAAATCTGGATTAGAATATTTGGCGTTAGATAATTTTTTACTAAAGAAGAAAAGTTTATATGAAGCTTAAGCATTAGGTTATATATTTGCATGGTATTAAAAAGTCAAAGTTTGAAATTTTTATGAATATACATTTGTATACAACAGATATAAGTGCATTTCGTTTATTGCATGCCTTACCTAAAAAAGAGCAGATAAAAGTTACGGCTATTATTATTCCGGAGAACCGTACAAGTACAAAAAAAGTGATTGAACTGATAAGTGGCATACAAGATATTCCTATTTACATTCAAACAAAGAAAGGCTGGTCACTAGATGGAATTCCTGATGCAGATATAGCGATCAGTTGGCTTTATTCTCAATTTATACCATCAAATATTTTAGATACGTATGCTTATGGAATTTTGAATATGCATGGAGGTAAAATTCCTCAATATCGCGGTGCAAATGTATTACAGTGGGCGATTATTAATGGGGAGAATGAATTGGGTATTACTTGGCATACTATGGTGTATGAAATAGATGCTGGACCTATATGGGCAGAGTCATCTATTCCGGTATCTCATAAAGATAATGCATTGGATTTGCGTAAATCATTAATCAAAGAAGGTATTAGAACTTTTCCTGAAGCGTGGGGTAATTGTATTAATCCTATAAAAGTTGGAAAAATGCCTGATTTAACCAAGGGTAGATATTGGCGTCCACGAAAACCAGAGGATGGTCGTATCTTCCCTGGAATGACTATTAAACAAGTAAAAGATATGATTCGAGCTTTACCAAAGCCATGGCCAGGACCGACAATTAAGGTTAACAGCTCGTGGAAAGAGATAAAATATGCATCAATGTTGCCTGTCGACGGGAGTGTGTCGTATGAGACAGTGGGGGGGGGTAATAATTTACCTTGTTTTAACTGACCATGACACCGTTAGAGGAAAATATAGAATTCAAGACATTAACGCGTGATTTTTTGAAAAAAAATATTAATGAAATCATTAAAATTGGTAGTGATTTGCAAGATGAATATTGGGGGCAACAACATTTTTTGATGGATTTGTCTAAAAAATTCACACTATCATTTGTTGCAAGGGATAAAAATGGAAAATTTCTTGCATATGCTATTTGTTCAATGAAAGCTAGACAACATGGTTATTTGCACCATTTTATTGTAGATAGCAGTTTTCGAGGAAAAGGCCTTGGTAGTTTAATAATGCAGGAAATAATTAATCGTATGAAACAATCTTCTGCAAAGAAATTAACTTTAAAAGTTGATTCTAAAAATATTAGAGGTATTAAATTTTACGAAAATTATGGGTTTATTGTATGTGGGACTGTTAAAAACTATGCCTGTTATGAGAAAAAATTAGAGAAGGGATAAATATGACAACAGTTGCTGTACATCAGCCTAATTATATTCCGTGGTTAGGTTATTTTTACAAGATTGTAAATTCAGATATTTTTGTTTTTTTAGATGACGTTCAGTTTTCAAAAAATAGCTATACTAATCGTGTTCAGGTTTTTGGGAAAGATGGGAAGATAAGATGGCTAACGATTCCTGTTTCATTTCATTCAGGCCAATCTATTAATGAAGTATTTCCATCAACAATAGATTGGAAATCTAGACATATTGATTCTTTGTATGGCCTTTATTCTAAAGCTAAAAATTTTAAGTATGTTTGGGACGATATTCAAGAGATATATGATGCAGTTGATACATCCGATAGTATTTCGCGTATAAATTCTATACTTATTATTAAAATTTCAAATATTTTAGGTATTCATACTGATTTTCAATATTCTTCTCAGTTAAATGCAAAGGGGGTGGGCGAGGATCGTTTGATTTCTATTGTTTCTTCTATTTCTTCTAGTGGTTTTTATTTGTCAGGATCTGGTGGCAAAAAGTATCAAAACCAAGAAAGCTTTATTAATGCTGGTTTAGGCTTGAAATACACGGATTTCTCTCATCCAAATTATTATCAATGGTCATCACTTTTTCAGCCTGGACTCTCTATTTTTGATCCAATTTTTCACCTTGGCTGGGACAAAACATCCGCATTATTAGGTGTAAATCTTGGTGACAAATAGTAGAAGGCTAAGAGTTTTATGTTTGGATATAGAGGGAGGGCATGGTGGATCTTCACGCAGTTTATTTAATTCACTAAGTTACCTTGATAGAGATAAGGTTGATGTCGATGTTTGGTGTAGAAAAAAAGGCGCAATAAAAGATCGCTATAGATCAATTGATATTTCTGTTGATGTTACTATAGAAATGCCAAAAATAAGCTCTCTACCTCGTATATCCCGTAATTTATTCTTCCTTGTGCTATTTTTTCTTCGTGATTGGCCATACTCTAGAAAGTTTCGCCAGAAGTTATTGAAAAAGTCTGGAGATTATGATTTAATTCATTGTAATCATGAAAGCCTTTACTGGCTGGCAAGATGGATTAAAAAGAACTTAGGTATTCCGATTACAATGCATAAAAGAACTAATTTGTGCCCTTCTGTTTTTGCATATTTTCAGATGAGAATGATTAGTAAGTATGTTTCAGGAATTGTGTTTATTACTGAAAATGAGAGAAATAATTTTAAAAAACTTGGTGGCAATATTTTGCATAGTAAGGTGATTTATAATATTGTTCCAGTAGTTAAAAAAAATCTATTACCCTTAGAAGAGATTCCAAATAATAATCGGTTTAAGATTTGCACATTGGCGAACTATTCTTATTCTAGGGGTATAGATCGACTGATCGATATTGCTCTGAATCTAAAAAATATTGGTCGAGATGAATTTTTATTTGTTATTGCAGGTGATATTTCCTTACCAAGATCTCTTCCAGGTCAACTAGGAAGTATTGCTAGAAATGGCGGGGATTTATCAGATTATGCAGATAAGATGGGTGTTGGTAAAATGTTTCTTTTTCTTGGTCATGTCGCAGAACCCGAAAAAGTGTTGTCAGCCTGTCATGTGCTTATTCGCCCAAGCAGGGAGTATAACCCATGGGGTCGAGATGTTTTAGAGGCCCTTTCTTTTGGATTGCCTGTGATTGCAACAGGAACATACGATAAGTTTGTTGAAAATGGAGTGACAGGTTTTATTTTTGATGAGTTTAATGCGCAAAAAATTTCAGAATGTATTGTGAAATTATCGCAAGATAAGAAATTAGTTGAGGAAATGGGTAAACAAGGTAAGAGGCGTGTACAGGACCTATGTAATGGTCCAAATCGTGCACGAGATCTTTTAAGGATTTGGCAGGAGGTTTTTGAGTCATGATACTTTTTTTATTGCCAAGATTCTCAGGAGGAGGGGCAGAACGAGTTACACTTAATTTATTAACTGAGCTTCATAACCGTGGTCATTCAGTTGGTATTATCGTCTTTGATGCAAGTGGTCCATTAATGTCTATATTATCAGATAATATTCCAATATATAATTTAGGCACACTTAAATTAAGACATTCAATTGTTTCATTAGTTAAAAAAATACGAGAATTAAATCCGAAAGTAGTTTTTTCTACTTTGGGCTATGTCAATGTGACTTTATTGGCTATTAGTTGGTTATTACCGAGAAAAATAGAAATATGGATAAGAGAAGCAAACTTACCCTCAATCGGTTTACCTAATAATGCTCACCCAAAGATAATGACCACACTCTACAAGTTACTGTATAAAAAATCTGACAAACTTATTTGTACCTCCAAAAGAATGAGAAGTGAGTTTATCTCTGACTTTTTTGTCCCTGAAAATATGATAAAGGTACTGCCAAACCCTGTAGATGTGGGTGTAATACGTAGATTTGCATTGCCATTAAAGCGCTTTGATAAGGGTGGTGTGTGCTATGTGGCTGCTGGAAGGCTAGTATTTCAAAAAGGCTTTGGTCGATTGTTACTTTGGTTTAGTGAGTTAAAAGATAAAAACTCAACTCTCACAATTTTAGGTAAAGGCGATCTTAAGGACGAACTAATAAGAGAATCTGAATTATTAAATATTCGAAATCGTGTTAAATTTTTAGGATTTTGTGACAATCCGTGGCAATGGTATGCTGGCGCTGATGTTTTTTTACTTCCTTCTCGTTGGGAGGGAATGCCTAATTCAGTATTAGAAGCTTTGGCTTGTGGCACACCAGTTATAGCTACGGAAGAATCAGGTGGAATCAAAGAGATTGTTGAGCGGAGTAAGGATAATAGTGTGATTACTGTAATAAAATCTCAGCAATTTGTCCAGGCCATGAAAGAAGTAAAAATTAAAAATAAAGGTTTTGAGTTAAAATCATTATTACCAGAAAGATACAGAAAAGAAAATGTAATTAATATTTTTGAAGGTTGGTTGAATGAACTTAAATAGAAAAAAACAAATACAACAGAAGTCTGATGAACTAGCTAAAAATCGAGATAAATGGATTAAAAAAAATAACTACTTTTATAGTAATGACCATTCATATATGCAGTTCTTGGTAGGAGAAGGAAAGCGTGTACTAGAGTTAGGTTGTGGCACAGGTCAACTTTTAAATAAACTAATTCCGTCTTATGGTGTAGGGGTGGATTTAAGTGCCAATATGGTTTCTATTGCACAACAAAACTATCCAAATCTTGAATTTATCCAGGGTGATTTAGAGGATGAAAACCTCATTTCTTCATTGCAAGGCCCATTTGATTTTATCATTCTCTCAGATACAATTGGTTATTTGGATGATTGTGAGAATGCCTTTGCAGGACTCCACTCTCTCTGTACTCCAGATACCCGACTTATCATTTCCTACTATTCATGGCGTTGGCAGCCTTTACTTACTCTAGGAGAGAAGATTGGTCTAAAAATGCCATCAGTTGAAATGAACTGGCTCTCTACAGAGGATACTATGGTTTTTTTACATTTAGCTGATTTTGAAACAGTTAAACGAGAATGGCGCCAGTTGGTGCCACGCAGTCTGTTTGGTTTGGGTTCATTCATTAACCGTTTTATTGGCACTTTACCGCTAATCCGTCGTCTCGCACTTAGAAATTATCTAGTTGCCCGCCCAGTACGTGATGTAAAGTTAAGGCAGGTATCAACTACCGTACTTATCCCGTGTCGTAATGAGAAGGGGAATATTGAAAATGCAGTAAAGAGACTCCCAGATTTCTGTGAAGATCTAGAGATTCTATATGTAGAGGGTAATAGTCAAGATGGTACTCTAGATGAGATTCATCGAGTGATTGAGGCCTACCCAGATAAAGATATCAATGTTCTGGTGCAAGATGGAAAAGGAAAGGGGGATGCGGTGCGAAAAGGTTTCGACCATGCACGGGGGGATATTTTGATGATTCTGGATGCCGATCTGACTGTTCCACCAGAGGATCTACCAAAGTTTTACAAGGCAATTTCTTCGGGCAAGGGGGAATACATAAATGGTACACGCTTAGTTTATCCTATGGATGATCAGGCAATGCGCTTCTTAAACTTCTGGGCCAACCGCACATTCTCGGTACTCTTTACTTGGTTATTGAACCAGAGATTTACCGATACTCTATGTGGCACTAAGGTATTGACTAAGAAAAATTATGAGAAGATAGTAGCTAGCCGCGCCTACTTCGGTGATTTTGACCCTTTCGGTGATTTCGATCTTATCTTTGGCGCCACAAAACTAAACTTAAAAGTGGTAGAGGTGCCTATTCGCTATGCAGCAAGAGAATATGGAGAAACGCAAATATCCCGCTTTCGTCATGGCTGGCTTTTGCTTAAGATGGTACTTTTTGCATATAAGAGACTGAAAATCGTATCATAAATTTCAACCGTATAATTAGGGTCAAACTGCATTTTAAAACATGGATCTAAAAGATTACCGAAAGCAATGGAATGAGAAACCTGTCTTACGGGCTATTTACAGTAATCTCTACCAAAAGATTGAAGATGTTGCACGTAGGGGGGATACCTTAGAGATTGGTGGGGGGATTGGTAATCTACATATTCTCGGGGGACGAGTAATTAAGAGTGATATTCAACATTCTGTTGGAGTTGATGTGGTTGCTGATGCACAACAACTCCCATTTGACAGTGAGGTATTTTCAAATATTGTGCTGTTTGATGTGTTACACCACCTGCAATGTCCGTTACTTTTCTTTACTGAAGCACGGCGTGTTTTGAAGCCAGGTGGTAGGGTGATTATGGTGGAACCTGGTATTACTCCTGTCAGTAAATTACTGTATAAAATGGGACACGAGGAGCCAGTTGAAATGGGGTGGGATATGAATGATCCATGTAAGATAGATGCAGACAAAGACCCGTATGACTCCAATCAAGCAATTCCGACAATACTTTTTAAGCGGGACCCGCAACTATTTCTTGCAGCAGTAAAGGGGTTTAAGATAAATAGTTCAGACTGGCTAAGTCTTTTTGCATACCCGCTCTCTG
>Ga0209151_1001551_pt1 | contig 13793 bp, 9 predicted proteins | sample SaaInlV_DNA_165m_FD_184688 | JGI IMG/M metagenome (GOLD analysis project Ga0209151, IMG submission 184688) | Marine microbial communities from expanding oxygen minimum zones in the Saanich Inlet - SI075_LV_DNA_165m (SPAdes) (version 2) | ecosystem: Environmental > Aquatic > Marine > Unclassified ...
CCTATCCATTGACCCAATTGTTTAATATTATCATCTTTATTATTATTACTTGGTCTACAATTATTATTATCAATATATTCTGAACATTTTAGTAAACGATAATCCCAAATTTCATTATAAGTACCACTTTTGATAGTAATCATTTCATTCATATTATCTTTGTATTTTTCTGTTAATTCAATATTAATATTATTATAATCACCAGAAAAATAATTAATTTTTTTAGTAAAATCATAAAATTTAATATCATTTAATGTTCGTAAATAATAAAGATTATTAATAATTTTATTTAAATCATTTCCCCACATATAACAATGAGCAATTTTATTTAAATTTTTAGGATCTTTTCTATTAGCTCTACATGCTCTTTGTACAGAGATAATTTCATTAGTACCAATACAAGTAATGAAAACAGAATCACATGATTTAATATCAATACCTTGATTTAAAATACGAACATTAGATAAAATAGATAATCTATAATCATTAGAGTTTTCAAAATCATTAATAATATGTGATCTTTTTTTACTTTTAGTATCACAAGTAATATAATTAGTATAAGCTTTAATACCATGATATTTTTCACACACATAGTTAAAAACAGTATTAAACTTCTTACATTCTTTTTTAGTTGATAGATAAACAATACATTTACTACTTCCATTTTTAAGCATACCTTCAATTAAAAACATACATTTCATTTTAATTTCAGAATTAAATTGTTCTTTAATTTCATTGGGTATAGTTATAATATATTGTTCTGTTTCAAGATTAATAATAGGAAGATTAATTTGAAAATCACATATATAATTACCATTAATTGCTTCAGTAAATGGTAATTTATAAATAATATCACATTTTACTTCTTTATCAAAAAGATTTAATGGTGTTGCAGTAACTAATAATGTTTTATTATATTTATAAATACTATTATTTATTTTTTGAAAAGAACCAATATCATGAGCCTCATCAATAATTAAAATTGAATTATTATATTTATTAAATTCATCAATAAAAAGATTTTCAAATGAATCATAAGTAATAGAAATAAATATAAATTCATTATCATTAATAAATTGACTAATATTATCAATATTAGTACATCCATCAATATCACTATCAACTAACATTGATTTATATTTATTAGGTAAAAAATTATTAATTCTTCTTTTCATTTGTTTAACAAGTGTTTTTAATGGAGATAATATAAAAATAATATTATAATTTTGTACTTTTAAATATTCACCAATAATAATAGTTTTACCAGTACCACAAGGCATATTTAATAATTTAACACCATTCCAATTCGTATTTAAATTGACTAATGCTTTTTTTTGAAAATAATATAAATCATAATCTGTTTCATTTATAATAATTTCATTATTTGTTTTATATGGTAATAATTCATATTCAATAAAATTAGAATTTTTCAAATCATCTTCTAAATCAATTTGAAGTTTCCCATCATAATATAAATATCCTTTTGAATTAGAATTATTTGAATATAAACGATTACATATAACAGAAAAAAACGTACCTAATTTATTAGCAGTTAAGGTACTATTTGGATAATGTTTAAATTGTAATCCATGAATATTATTATTTTTATCTATTGAAAATGCATCTAAACCATATTCTGAAATATTTTTTGATTTATTTAATAATCGTGTTAATCGTAATTTATTAAAATTATTAATAAATCCAGAATCAAATAATATTTGATCTGGTATATTTTTCCAATGATAAGTAATATCATTAGTTTTATTTTGATGATGTTTTGTAGCATATAATTCATAATCATACCAAGTATATGATTTATTTAGTGTTTCTGTTGAATAATTCATATTAAATATTATTTAATATAAATTAGTATTTAATTAAATCAATTTTTTACAGGTATATATAATTAACTTTATTATTCATAATCTTTTGAAATATAATAACTATTATTTTTAAAAATACTATCTCTTAATATAGTCTATCATTATTTTTTATCCGATTCATTTGAATTTCATTTAAATTTATTAAATATTATAAAGAAAAAAATATAAATAATATTCATAATATTATAAAAAAAATAATAATAAAATGTCACTAGAAACCTGAATATTTTTATAAAAACTTTAATGGGTTAATTCATTACTATTTGCCCTTTGAATACTAATTTTTAAATTTGAAATATATTTAAAATCTTTATTGTTACATTTTTCTTTAATTATATTCATAATTATATTATTCATAATTATTCTAATATTTATAATAATATTCTGTTAAATCTAAGCTATTATAATTAATATTATGATAATATTTATGAACATTATTTATATTTTGAATATCAACTTTTGGTTTATCTTTTAATACTAAAATCATTTTTTTATTATGAAGATAAATATCGAATTTTTCAATATTTATAATCATCGCGCTGTCAGGTGAAAGTGAAAGTTCCATTAATATTTTATATTTATATTTTAATAAATTAATTTTTCAATTTTTAGTTTTAGTATTTTAAATAAAATATTTATTTTACAAAAAAATATAGTTTGTGACTATATATGAAAAGACTATTGAATTGTTAATATGTTTTAAATAATATATCATAATGTAATAAAAATATATATAAATTTATAATAATTAATAATATTAAAATGAATTATTTAGTGAGTTATTATGATAATATATAATCTTATTTATATTTTTATAAATAGTAATCTTAAATAAAATAAATATGTTGATAATCTAAATAACATTCAACAATTTTTGATTTTTTTTGTGGGTATATAATTAACTTTATTATTCATAATCTTTTGAAATATAATAACTATTATTTTTAAAAATACTATCTCTTAATATAGTCTATCATTATTTTTTATCCGATTCATTTGAATATTCATTTGTATGGATTTTTAGAAATGTTTAATTTATTGTTATATTTTCAGATTTAAATATATCATTTTGAATATGATTTTAAAAATATTGAAATATATAATATTTAAATATTATGACAATATTATAATGCATTTATATGTATATACAACACAATCAAGACCATATGAATTTAAATATGGTATATTTAAAAAAAATAATTATAAACGGATATTTACTGGTCAATCTTATTTTGGAGAAAAAATTATAATCAAATATCTTTATAAAATACACAAAGAATTTGATTATAATTTTTATAAGGATATTGATAAAATTATTTCAATTTATGGAAAAAATAATGAACTTATAAATATGTGTGAAGAATATTTAAATATTAAATTACCATTATTAAAACAATTAAAACATGGATTAATTAATTCTGATGGAGGTACTGAATTATGTAAAATTGATTATTTACAATTATTTGATAATTTTATTATGACAGAATTTTATAAATTTAAATTAAAAATAATTAAATATTCAAATGAAAAAATTGAATTATTATTAAATGATATTATTAAAAAACAATATAATAAAAAACAAAATAAAAAAAATAAAATTATTTGTTTTTTAAAAAATAAAAATCATTTTATAACTCATATTAAACCTTTTGATTATCAAACTTATTTATTAAATAAAATAGACATATTTAAAAAAAATAAAATAAATACTTTATTATGGTCTTGTGGGTTAGGTAAAACTTTTATGTCACTTTTTATTTCACAAAAAATAAATGCTAGAAATATATTAATATGTGTTCCTTCTATATATTTACTAAATCAATTTAAACAATCTATTAAAAATGTATTTAATTTTCATAATATTTTATATTTATATGGAGATAGTGAAAATAAAAAAGAATTGGAAACATATTTATTATCTAATAAAAAAAAAATAATCTTATCAACTTATCATTCTTGTTATAAAGTTTTATATTATTGTAATAAAAATAATTTTGTTTTTGATATTAAAATTGGTGATGAATGTCATCATTTAGTTGGTATTAAAGATGAAAATAGTTGTAATTTTGTTAAATTTCATGAAATTAAAAGTAAATATACATTATTTATGACAGCAACAACAAAAAATAGTGAAAATATAATTGATTATACAATGAGTAATGAAAATGTATTTGGTAATACATTTGATACTAAAAGTATTAAATGGGCTATTGAAAATAAAAAAATTACAGATTATAAAATTATGTGTATTTATAATACATCTGAAGAAGTTAATAATATTATGGAACAAATCGATTTCAATTTAATATGTTCTAGTAATAACAAATACAATAAAAAAGAATTATTTATGGCCGCATATAGTGCCTTATCATCTATTAATAAAGGTATTATAACGCACACATTAGTATATACAAATAATATTAATTCAGCAAATGTTGTTAAAAAAATTATTGATAAATTATTAGAAATGAATATTTTTAATAATATAAATGATATTTATAATGAGGATTTATCAAGTGAATCAAAATTAAATATTAATGAAGAAGTTGAAATATTTAAAAAAAATAAATATGGAATTATTAGTTGTGTATATATATTTGGTGAAGGTTTTGATATGCCTAAATTAAATGGTGTTGTTATTGGTGAAAAAATGACAAGTGATATTAGAATTGTTCAATCTTGTTTAAGACCAAATAGATTAGAAAAAGAAAACCCAACTAAATTAGCACATATTATTATACCAACTGATATTAACAATATAGATGATAAAATGAAAATGGTTATTTCAAAAATGGCAAATGAAGATGAAGATATTGAATATAAAGTAGAAGTTATGAAATTAAAAACAAGTAATAAAAAATCAAATGGATTATATAATAAAAAAATTAAAATGAAAAAAAATAAAGATGCTTTAAATTTATTAAAATTTAATCTTTTTAGTAGTGGATGTTTTGGACGACAAATGAAGATTGAAGAAGAATATGAATATTATAAAAATATTAATATTGAACAAAAAATGAATAGTGTAAAAGAATATAAAGAAAATAAAAATATTATTACAAATCCACCAGCATATTTTCATAAAATATGGATTGATTGGTTTGATTATTTAAATATTGATACAATGGAATGGATAAAAGATAAAGATGAATTTATTAAATATTGTAAACAAAAAAATATTAAAAATGTTGAAGAATATTATTTAAAAATAGATAACAAAATGCCACCAGAACCTGAATATTTTTATAAAAATTTTAATGGGTTGGTTAATGAATTGAAACCAAAAAAATATAGATATATTAAATATTAATTTATAAATAAATAATTTTATTATTTTCTAATTTAATTTTTAATTCTATTTTAATATTACATAAATTACACATATTAATTATTTCTTTAATTGTTTTATTACTATCGGTACCTTGTACACTTATATTTAAATTTTCAATATATTTAAAATATCAACTTTTGGTTTTCTTTCAAAATTAAAATCATATTCCCATTATGAAAAGTAATATAATATTTATCAATATTTTTTATAATTATGTTTTCTTCAGAAAGTTCCATTAATATAATATTATTTTTATTAATTAAATTATAATAAATCAATTTTTACAAAATTTAATCTTTAATAGCAGCTTTACGTAATTCTTCTAATCTAGCATTATATAATTCTTCTTGTTTTGGTAAATCTTTATTTAATTTATCAATCTCTTCAAATATTGGATTTAATGTATCTAGAATAGAACGGTCTTTTGGTAATTGTATTTTAATTTGTTTTAATATATCTTTGGAAATCCCTTTGATTGTTGAACCATTTGATAATTTTTTAATTTCATTAGATTTCATTTTTATTAAATAATACATTAAATCTAGATTAATTTTATTCACTTTAATTATAAATATATGATCACTTGGATAAATTTTACCATTTGTGATAAAACAGTTTCCCATTGTACCATTACGTGCTAATAATATATTTTTCCCATCAAATAAATAATGATCGGTATATCCAGTAATTGATGATGTACCATAGTATGGATATTTAGTACCAGACTTATTATCGGGTGTCTTATTTTTTCCTGTTTTAATACTTTCACATAAATTACCTAGCATTACTTCTTCTATTTTATTATTATTTAGAATATTTTGAATATCTTGTTTAACTTTTTCTTCTAAAGTTAGTAATTTAGTTTTATATTCTTGAATTGCATTATAAGGTTCAGAAATATAATTAACCCAATATTCAATATCTTTTTGTTCTTTTGGAATTGGGATATTAAATTTACTAATATTTTTATCAGATGTATTTTTAACTGTACTTCCATCATAACAAGAATAATAAAACTCTTTCCATAATATTTTTAAAGAATAATATAAATATTGTAGTTTTTCTTTATTATTTAAATATAATAAATGGTTTGTTAATAATGTTGAAAATTCATTATCAACGAATAAACAACCATCACCAGAATGTCCTATAATTAATATATTTTTATCTTTATAATCTGCTTTATTACATTTTAAAATTTTTGAACCAGATGAATAAAATCTATATTTACCTGTTTCATTTGAAAAGGAAGCCAATCTTTTACTTTTAGGTAGAAATTCACAAATATCACCTAATTGTACCATTTTAAAACCATCTCTTGTTTTTAATTCAACTTTATTATATTTTTTATGATTAAATGTATAATCTTCTTTAACAATATCATTATATCTAGCAGTTGTAATTAATTTATCACTAACATTAATAATTCGATTTTTAATTGTATTTAATTTAAAAGTTCCATCCCCCTGTTCAATTAATTCTGTTTTATTTTCTTTATTAATAATCATATCATAAAATTTAATTTTTTCAGTTTTACCATTATTATGGAACATTATAATACTTGTTTTCGTTGTTGTATTTTCAAATTGACTGGCATCTATACTAACAATTTTTTCAACATTAAAGTTTTCAACTAAATGTTTTCTTAAATGTTGATATTTAGAATCAAAAAATAACCCTTCTTTTAAAACTCCAATTGCTGTTCCTCCTTCTTTTAACATTTCCATCATCATTAGAAAAGAAACAGCTTCTTTATCTTTACATTTAGAAATATCAATATTATTATTTTTACCATAATTTTGAAATCTTAAAGCTGAATTATTTAATTGAACTGTTCTACTTCTAATTTCAATATCAATATCTTTCAGTTTCTTATAAACAATATCATATTGTTTAACTTTATTTTTATCTTTTTCATTTAATTTTAATTTAGAAACTTGTTTCATATTTTTAACTTTATGTATAGTTTTAAAATATGTTTCAATTTGTTTTTTAAGTAGTTCCATAACTTCAACTTCTTCTGATTTTGTGACTTTATCACCGCCATATGGAGGATTTGTAACAATATAATTAAATTTATCAGTTTGTCCAAAATCATTTGTAAAACTATTAGTAACTTTTATATTATCTTTATTTGGAAACTCCCCAGTAATACAATACATTTCTAACATTGCATATTTCACAACATCAATATTCATATCATAATGATAAATATTTTTTAATTGTTCTTTCCAATTAATATTATTGTTTTCATTGAAATAATTTAAATAACCTAACGTAAAACCACCAGAACCACCAAACATATCAATCATAGTTTTAACATTACTATTATCATCCAAATTAGGGCCTAATAGATTTTCATAAATATAATTAATAATATGTCTATCTGTAAAATATGCTCCTAGTTCACTAATGGCTGTTTGGTCACGTCCAATAAAATATTCATAAATTTTACCTGCTAGTTGAAAATTTAATTTATCTTCCATTTCACATAATTCGTTAACCATGATTAAAAAATGTTTAATTTTATCACCTTGATAAAATCCATCTGGTAATTCAACAGCCAACATATAATTAACATTTGAATTACTATAAATTTCATTCATAATATTTTCATGGACATACTCAATACCAAGTTGGTTATTATCTTTAAATTTTTTAAGAATATTACTAAACTTACAACATTCATCTAATCCTGTATTTTCAAAATGACCATTTTTTTCAATCTTTGCTAGACCATAAAATAGATTAAATAATTTTAAAGCATTCATTCCATAGCCTGCTCCATTATTTCGTAAAAAATTATGAATACTATGTACTTTATCTTTCATTGCCTCTTTTGTACCAATTCCAAAATTATTAAAATTAGTATTTTCATTTTGAATTTTTGTTATTGTATTAATTTTATTTTTTGATAATTTTTTAATAATTTTACTAATATTATTATTATTATAAGTTTCCATTAATTCATCTTCAGATAATTTCTCTAATTCTAATTTTTTAATTTTTTCCTCTTGTTTATGAGCTTTTGATTTAATATGATTTTTATGATGTTCTTTTTGAGCAAAAGTAGTATCACATAATTGACATTCATATGATGTATATTTAGACATTATATATATAACAATTATTAATTATATATATTTAAATCAATTTTTTAACTAATAGTAAGTTATATTATATATTTATAATATAAATGGGTTAATCATAAAAATAAATTTTAAAAATAAAAATAAATTAAATATATATTTGTATAACAATGATAGATTTATTTTTAATTATATAAATAATATTATTAAATTTAAAAAATTTATTAATAATACAGTATTTAATTAACTGGTAATTCAATTATTAAATATAATAATTTATCTATAAATTTATCAAAATATTTTTTTAACATCTGGAGAAACTTTTTATTGTAAATATGGTTTTTTACCAAAAAATTTAAAAGATATTTATTTTTATAAAATTATATATCTATCACAATAAAAACAATTTATAAAAATATCATAAAAAATAATTAATAATTTTATAAAAATAATTGAATAAAATAAAAACAAACCATATTTAAAAATAATGTTAAAATTATTTAAAAAAAATAATTATAAAAAAACATAATGATTTGTGTAAATTATATTTATTAATAGAAGAAGAATTAGAAATACATTTAAAAAATAAATTTATTTTTTAAAATTCATTTAATATCACGAGATTCTTAATTTTTTTTTGATTTTTTTGATTTTTTATATAAAAAATAATACATTTAGATATGATAAAACATACAAATATAATGAACATTTCAAAGTAAATTACTTCCATTTGCATTAAAATTTTCATTATACACCATATTTTATATGCAAGTAATATCAATAATATAATATTATATATACTTAACATATTTATAATTTTATCTGAATTAATATGTGTAAAAACCATTGTATCGTACATAATTATAATTAAATATTACCATTTATATTTTTTTTTTCAATTTTTATATCCATTAAGAATCTGGCAATGATAAATATTAAAAATTATTAAGCAATATATAATATTTAATGTATGATAAAGAAATTTGCGTTAAAAACTAAATAACCACCAAAAATAATTAGTAATATTATATAATAAATGAATGGAAAATATTATATTATTATATTTAATAAAAATGATAAAGGGGATATAATTAGACATGATTTTTAAACTCAGATGATTATAAAATATAAACCATTTCATTAAATTTCATTTATAAGTATTATATGTGTTAATAATATTATTGTGACTATAGTATTCTTGAAATTTAAGTAAACCTTAGTTAATCAAAAGAGATATATTAATATTATTAATTTAAACCAAGATATTATTAGTTATATTATTTAATATATTAAAGTAATTAAATATTTAATTTTAAATAAATTTAATAAAATAACAATTCTTAGATACTTTAAATAAATTCTTTGATAATTAGAGAAATGGATTAATATTATTAATTTGAACTAAGATTCTATTAGTTTATATATTATTTAATACATTAAAGTAACTAAACTAGGATATTTATAGTTTGGTGCACAAAAAATATTTTATTTAAAATATAATTACCAAAATATAATTTACATATACAGATATATATTTTATAGTTTTCTTTCTGATCTACCAGAATTTAATATAATTAGTGGAAATCATGATAAGTTAGTAGTTGTGAATAATTGTATTAAATTAAAAAATTAGATCCTCATCATATATGGAATCCAAAAATAACATTTTTAAAAATAATAAAAAAAATTTATAAAATTATATGTCTATATAATATATGACTTTTAAGCAAAAATATTTAAAATATAAATCGAAATATTTAAATTTAAAAGGGGGGGGTGTAACTGATAAATTAAAAAGTATATTTAAAAATTTTGCACAAAATATTAATTTAACATTAACACAAAAATTAGATAACTTGACAACAACTGAAAAAATTGTATTGGCATCTAGATTATTTACTTTTAATTTTGATAGATTAATAAATAATCGTATGAGAAAAATATTAAATGAAGATGAGCAAGATATATATATAAAAGATATGTTAGATTGTATAAAAGATTATTATAATAATTTTAAGTCTCCATGGAGTTTGTTCTATTCAGAAAAATGGATAAGTAACGAATTACGTACTAAATGTAATTTTGTACCAATATTATTAAAATATTTAAATATTTCTACAAAAGAAGATATATTAATTTTAACAGATTTTATTTATTTAACAATATTAAATAATTCAGTTGAATTAAAGGAAGAATTTGTAGTATATCGTGGAATAAATGTATTTAAGGATAATATATATGATTATACAAATCTAAATGGGTTTACAAGTACAAGTTATAATAAATATTCAGCATCGTATTTTATTATAAATTCATTGATTGACAAAAAAAAAACATATGATGATTTAGATGAGAATAAACCAAATATACTTAAAATAATTTTACCAAAAGGAACATTAGTATTTACTCCAGATATATGTACAATTCAACAAGAAGAAGAAATTATAGTTGTTAGTCAAGGTAAATTAGAATTAATAAAAAAATATGAAAAAGAATATACTTCATTTACTCCATTATATAGACAAGATTATAGTTTAATTGGAGAAACTACAGAAATTTTTAATAAACATCAGAACAAAAATATATCCCAATATAAATTTAAATTGAAAGAATTTGAATATAAATTAAATTTGATATAATTTTTCTGAAAACACGGTTTCCATAAATATTTATTATTATTTATGATATTTTCTTAAAATATATTTAAACATGGATCTAATAAACCTGAAAAGCTAGTTTTAAATTAAAAATCTAAAAAGATTTAAAAAATATATATGGAAGTATGTTAACTGAAAAATATATATGGAAGTATGTTAACTGAAAAATATATATGGAAGTATGTTAACTGAAAAATATATATGGAAGTATGTTAACTGGGTGACTCTAATCGTTATTAGTGTTTAAATATAACTCTAATGGACTTTCTGAATAGAGTTTAAGAATTAATTACATTTATAACAAATATCAAATATATAATATTATGTATAATTTATTTTCAGATGATGAATCGGATTGTATTAATTTAACAATTGTTAATAATACAGTATTCAATTAACAGATAATTCAATTATTAAATGTAATAATTTATCTATAAATTTATCAAAATATTTTTTTTAACATTTGGAGAAACTTTTTATTGTAAATATGGTTTTTTACCAAAAAATAAACAACAATATGAAAATATTAAAAAAAAAATTAATATCTTTTAATTTTTATAAAATTATATATCTATCACAATAAAAACAATTTATAAAAATATCACAAAAAATAATTAATAATTTTATAAAAATAATTGAATAAAATAAAAACAAACTATATTTAAAAATAATGTTAAAATTATTTAAAAAAAATAATTATAAAAAAACATAAAGATTTGTGTAAATTATATTTATTAATTGAAGAAGAATTAGAAATACATTTAAAAAATAAATTTATTTTTTAAAATTCATTTAATATCACGAGATTCTTAATTTTTTTTTGATTTTTTTGATTTTTTTTATTTTTTATATAAAAAATAATACATTTAGATATGATAAAACATACAAATATAATGAACATTTCAAAGTAAATTACTTTCATTTGCATTAAAATTTTCATTATACACAATATTTTATATGCAAGTAATATCAATAATATAATATTATATATACTTAACATATTTATAATTTTATCTGAATCAACATGTGTAAAAACCATTGCATCGTACATAATTATAATTAAATACTACTATTTATATTTTTTTTTTCAATTTTTATTCTGGTAATGATAAATATTAAAAATTATTAAACAATATATAATATTTAATGTACAATAAAGAAATTTGCGTTAAAAAACTAACCACCTTTAAACAAAAATAATTAGTAATATTATATAATAAATGAATGGAAAATATTATATTATTATATTTAATAAAAATGATAAAGGGGATATAATTAGACATGATTTATTTGAATATCCAAATGGAACATTTTTTTATAATAGCCCTATTCATATCAATACTAATAAAGACATAATAGTTATATGGGCATGCAATAATGTTGAAAAATACATTGATTTAACAAATTTAACTATTATACCAACTGATATAACTAATAAAATTTCAATATCAACAATTGCAAAAGGTCTTGGTCTATATACTAATAATATTACAAGAACTGAAAAATCAATAAATAGATTCTTAGTAAATATATTTAAAGATTATGTACCCAAATTTGACTTAAACTGAATATAAAATAAGTATTCATCTAAAAGTTTCAAGATTTAAATATTTTTTAATATGAGTACTGAAAGCGTTTCATTTTATAAATAATAAATTATAATAATAAAATATGATTTTATATATTTTAAATATTAATTCATAATTTTTTGAAATATAACAATCACTATTAATTAGATTATTTGAAGTTAATATATTTTAGAAAAAATACTATCTCTTATATAGTTCTTTCATTATTTTTAAAAATAATGAAAGAATAAATAATATTTTATTTATTTGATTACATATTCTGTATTTTAAATACATTCATATAAATAAATCTTATCTTCAAATTTATCACTCCTTGTAATATTATCAATAACTAAACAATTAGAATGTTTTGTATAATTATCAAATATTTGACAAAATATATCAAATGTGGGAAACATACCACCATAATATTCATATAACTTTCGACGTACTTCGATATTATTATAATTAAATAAAAATATATAATTAAATCTATATCTTAAACATGGAGGATCTATTTTAAATACTGATGATATTATTACCATAGTATTTATTCTGTAACATAGACCATTAAAACAAATTTGTTGAAATGTTTTATCATTATAATAATCTTTATCTATATTATCTAAAATTAACATTGAATTAGAATTAGAAATAATTTCTTGTTTTTTTTCATCTTGTAATTCATTTAATTCAATATATTTATTTGATAAAAAAATATTATCATTTTGCATATCTATTAAATTACTAATAATATTAGAATCATAATTATTATGAAAAATATAATTAGGATTAATATTATTGTAAAAAGATTGTGTGTCTTCTGAATTACTTATTATAATACCATTATATATATTATTATTAGTAATAATTTTATTTAATAAAGGAGAACTATAAACATCATTACCAATTATACAAATAAAAAATTTTCATATATTGTTTTAATATCAAATATTTTAGGTTTAATATTTATCATATATTAAATATAATTATTAATTATTTAAATATTATAATAAATTTTATTATAATATTTTTATTATATTTTATTATTATATTTTATTATTATATTTTATTATTATATTTCATTATTATATTTCATTATTACCCCCCCCCTTTCATTTTATTATATTTTTATTATAATTTTATTATTATATTTTATTATTATATTTTATTATTTTATTATTATATTTTATTATTATATTTACTATTATATTTACTCTTTTATTTTATTATTATATTTTACTATTATATTTTATTATTATATT
>Ga0209151_1001565_pt1 | contig 13692 bp, 11 predicted proteins | sample SaaInlV_DNA_165m_FD_184688 | JGI IMG/M metagenome (GOLD analysis project Ga0209151, IMG submission 184688) | Marine microbial communities from expanding oxygen minimum zones in the Saanich Inlet - SI075_LV_DNA_165m (SPAdes) (version 2) | ecosystem: Environmental > Aquatic > Marine > Unclassified...
AAGGTGAGAACTTATGATTATATTCGAGACAGAGTCAGCGGAGAATTCAAACTGCCTTCTCTTGCACAGCTGATTGAAGAAAAATCTCATGGAAATTTCGTGTCCCCCTAAAATTTATAGCGGATACCGTTCCTGGCCACAAAACACACGTTATGATTTTATCCAGTTGAGCTTAAAACAGTTTCACTACAGGGCGTCACCTAAACGAAAAAAGGGTATCGTCATACGTTTTCTGTTGCAAGTAACAGGATACTCATGACAGCAGTTACCCCGTCTTATGCAGCAGTACCTATAAAACGTGCCAGTGTTTTGTAGGGTGGAATGGACTAGCATTTTTCGACACACCTAGCCGCGCTGTTATTATAAAGTTCTGTTAGCACACCTATTCAATATTTAATGAAGTTCAGTATAAAAATAGTGGCCATATTTGAGTGTCACACCTCTATCATTTTCGGGGCTCAACGGGGTATCAAAATCAGCGAAGATACTTTGAAAAAACCAAATCCAAACAGGTTGCCATTGGTCCTAACGCAGCCGGAAAAACAGGTTACATAAAGGTGGATACGGTTCACCCAGGCGATCAAGATGGTAAAAAAGGGGTTTACGGGGAGTCGCTATTTTTTCGAAAACTCATTTTGGGCATCCCAGCCTAAGCAAGCAGCAAAAACTTAACGCGACCGCTAATGCCTTCAGCGCCCCAGAGGTCCTGCGTACGTTCCAGTTAGCTACCACCATCATAAACTCGGCGCTGGCTTCGTAACACTCCCTCAAATAACTGGACAGCGTTTCGGAATGCCTTCTGGGGACTACCTGCCCTCGCGTTCGCTCTGCATGGCTGGTAGTGATTGATGATGAGGTCACTCAATATGAAGTCGTGCTTTCTTGACGATAATAGTTCTGAATACATTAATCAGCAAGTGGCGAAACTGTTGAATAAACTGCATATTGACACACGAAGTCTCGCTCAAGACATAGTAATTACAAAACATTAGCAAAAAGTAAAACTGCTTCAATAGTACGTAAAACCTTTGGCTATAGCCATATAGAACAACACTGGGGCGATGAACTTAATGTCTTTAATAGAGACCATTTGATTTAGTTTATTAACTATCATCGCCCCTGTTACTTTCCAACTGTGAACATCGACGATAAAGGAAAGCAAAGAAAGAAAGAAATATTATTATGATAAGATGGTGATGACGCCTTATAAAAACTGACGTCACTGCAGAGTGCTCAAGACCTTCTGAAACCTTCACTCTCCTTTGAGCAGTTGGATACGATTGCTAACTGCATCTGTGATAATAAATCAGCTGACCAACTAAACCTCGCTAAAAAGCGATTATTTAAACAGGTCAATGAACAGAAAAAAGGCTGATGTTTAGAGTTGGCTTAATGGCGCTGTTCAGACTCATTTGTTAATTGGAAAATACTTTAAACGAATACAAGATCAAAGTAATAAATTTTATCATCGGCAAACGATAAGGAAAAATATATCCCCGATACATAATGACATGTATTAGCACTTAGAGTGCTTATTTCTGCTTACACACGATAAAATAAGCGAACATATTCAAACAATATAATAATATTTGGAGTACAACTTATGCGCGAACAGAAGGTTAAAGCAGCATTGGAAGAAGAGAGTGTATTAACGCCAACCTATGCTTCCAGAGAAATGACGGAGAGCATTCCTAAACATGCTATTCCTAAGCAGAGCACAGCACCCGAAACGGTCTATAATCTAATCCATGATGAACTCATCATGGATGGAAATTCACGGCAGAATCTGGCGACGTTTGTGACCACCTGGATGGAGCCAGAAGCAAAGAAGTTGATGTCGGAATGTTTCGACAAAAATATGATTGATAAGGATGAATATCCGCAAACGGCTGAAATTGAAAGCCGTTGTATCAATATGCTCGCTAATTTATGGAATTCGCCTGATCATGAAACTGCGACCGGTACTTCTACCATTGGTTCCAGTGAAGCAGCTATGCTGGGTGGCATGGCGATGAAATGGAACTGGCGCGATAAAATGAAAAAAGCCGGTAAACCCACTAATAAGCCAAATATGGTGATGGGGGCTAATACCCAGATTTGCTGGCATAAATTCTGTAAATACTGGGATATTGATGCTCGCGAAGTCAAATCTGAAGGTAATCGCTTCACCCTGAATGCCGAAGAAGCGTTAAAGCTAGTGGATGAAAATACTATCGGCGTTGTTGTTATTATGGGTAGCACCATGGACGGCAAATATGAACCGGTTAAAGAAGTCGCTGATGCCTTGGATACATACCAACAACAGACAGGTATTGATATACCGATTCATGTTGATGGTGCAAGTGGTGCTTTTATAGCGCCCTTTCTTCAGCCTGATTTAGAATGGGATTTTCGTGTTCCAAGAGTCGTTTCGATTAATGCGTCAGGACACAAATACGGACTTGTTTATCCTGGTGTGGGCTGGGCGTTATGGCGTAATAAAAAGCATTTACCGGAGGACCTTGTATTCCATGTGACCTATTTGGGTGGTGATATGATTGATTTTTCGATCAATTTTTCACGACCAGGTAACCAGGTAGTTGCTCAATATTACAACTTTCTACGTTTGGGTATGGATGGCTATACACGTATACAACAAGCCTGCCAAGATGTTGCTTTATATTTATCGGGTGAAATTGCCAAACTAGGACCGTTTGAATTAATTACCAATGGAAGTGATATTCCTGTTTTCTGCTGGAAATTAAAAGATGATTTCGCTGATTCTTCAAGTTTCACCTTACTTGATATGGCCGATAAGTTACGTGAACGTGGCTGGTTAGTCCCCGCTTATCCGATGCCGCCTAACCGTCAGGACCTTTTTGTGCAACGAGTCGTTGTAAAAGAAGGCTTCAGTCATGATATGGCCGACATGTTACTCGAAGATATCCGCCGTGCTCTAGAATGGTTTGAATCACAGCCTGGATTTATCGGTAAAAAAGAAGGTGGTAACTTCCATCATTAATTGCTTATGAAAAATGTTCACACTAATATTAGTTTTTCCGGGCCGGGATATATAACAAAAGCAGTCCATTTACTGAAAGGTGGTTACTTCACGTCGTCACCGAAAACACAAAGGGCACGGCTCATTGTTTGTTTCACCTTTGAGTGTTAAATAGACATCCCCTCGATTTAAATATCCCTGGTTGCATTTATGGGCACCAACACACCTAACCTGGTGCGGTGGGGTGCCGTAATATTTATAATTAGTTTGGCTTTATTTAGTGCGATTACCCTGCCAGAGACCAGACCTAAAGCAATAAACACAGGTATGACTCTGGACTGGATTTTTTATTGGCTCGCTTTTTTTACTTCAGTTGCATTCTGTCAGTGACTGGAAGCCATTAATGCAATTGATTGGTACGGTGATGTTTAACTTTAATACCGGTAATGCCTTTATTAGTGTTTTGAACTGGGTACAACAGGATATATTGATCTGTACACCGAATATCATTCGGCTGTATTTTTTTGATTACTCGTCGCCTAGCTGTATATGGCCATTTCTGTCTCCTAGTATTAAATTTCACAGGCGACAGGTATGTTGACATAGGGGGCTACCTACCTATTGGGTTTATGCGCAAGCCTGAGATTTGCAATATATGTCTGTGGAGCAACCTATGAATCAGCTGATACTCCATGCCCTAGAGTCTTACAACCCTAGCTTTGGCTTGGATAAATTCCTGGATAGATTCAACCTGGGTGAATTCAATTTAAGATAAGCAAACACATTTATTCAGGATCAGGTAGAGCGTCTAAAACACCCTGCCCGATATCTATTATTGCTTGTTAGTAATAATAGCCTCCACCCCAACCACCCCAGCTATTCCAGTTCATAGCAGCATCTTGGTTCATCTCGGCAGTCTGTAGCTCTAAGTTTAGTTTTGCATATTCCTGATAATTCCGTTCAGTTCCCATATACAGGCATTTACAAAATTCAGCATCTGCATAAGCATAGAAAACAAGACCATTTTTAATGTGACTAAGAATCGTTCTCTGCTTCATGGATGTAATATGTGCCAGCTTTTCAGGGGTATCTGCAAATTTAACCATGAACCCTGCCGCCGCTAATTTTTTTTCATCACTGCTGGCATTGCTTTTTTCTATCATCGTACAAGAAGATAGAGTTGTTACGACAAACAAAAGCATACCCGTTGTTTTTAAAATAGTGTGTTGCATATAAAAATATCCTTTACGTATTTTATAAAAATGAACTACGATAAATCCTCAAAAAAATACAGCTTAGCACATTAGATTGAGCAATATTGTCTAAGGTGCAAATTTTATGTTTTTAAATCAAAACCGGGCTTATAAATTATTATATCTATTCAAATCAAATAAACCCGCCTTTAGCCCACGGTATTTCCTATGCTCTGCATTAAACCAGTCTACATAACCCCAGATCTCTGGATTGGTTCGACGAACACCGTATTTAGCATAGAATGCTTCCCTGTCTTCGCTACTGCGCGCCTTTTTGATCCCTGTAATAAATTCAGGCAACAGCTGTTCTTGCACATGAAAGAAATAGTTCGGATAACTGCCTAAAAACCCAGGTACGATAGTGAGTGTGTCAAATTCAGGCTCACTGCGCAAGTCTTCAGATGTCATAATAGCAACGTTTTCTAGCGCTTTATTTAATAATAGAGTATAAATTAGCTCACTTTTTCCCTGCTTACCAGTAATTTTGACGATGGACATTTCCGGCAACAAGGCTAGCTCGCTTCCTTTGAGTGTAGTAAGTTCAGTCATGGCAAGATAAGATTTTTGCTGTAATTCTGATCTCGCAGTTTTTTTGCAGGCTTCGTGCTGACAGGGTCTAAGAGTATTGTTGGTATTCACAGCTTTACCTAAATGCTGTCTGACCTGGGCAAAAAACTCCTGTTTATAGTTATTAGTTTTATACACCACACCGGTTTCATGTCCAGCACTGTAATAGGGAGTATTCATATAGTTAGCAATATCGCCACTAATGCCTTTATACCAGCTGCGATTAATGCGTTCACGTTGATCATTAGGCATCAATCTCAGAAAGTTATCTTCCCCACCCATACGTAAAAAATCCATATACAGGCGAGTAGCCAATTGATGGTCTACTGAATCAAAGACATTAAAGCCTGCAACGAGCAAATAGTGAATGCGTTCAAATAGGGGATAGTCAAGAATCCACCCAGTTAATGGCGTATCGCCGACTAAACCTTCGACCACTGTTGCACTATTAAAATGTCTGAAGACAGTTAACGCTGCATTCTGATTGTTGCCATTGCCATTCCAGATATCATCGATGGTAAAACCGCCATACTCGTCTATTATCTGGTTAGTAAAAACGTTTTTATTCTTCAGATACTCTTCAGCGAGCTTGTTATATTTACGCCAGCCAAACAGCCCAAGATTTTTACCGGCAGCGCCTGGCAAGCTTAAAACCTTGTCTTGCTGTTGAATGAAAGTGTTAAATTTATCATTAATCACATTCACATTATTCCGCCCATCTGGTCTAAAAAACACCACCCAGAATCGATCGCGTATTACATTTAAAGCAACCTGACCTCTACAGACAGGACCTTTGATAAACCCTGCAATAAAATACTGGGCATTGTCCAGTAAAAATTGATAGCGTGCATTTTTTGGTAACTCAGCAAATGCCAAAAATGGATTAGCTGCGACCTCTGGTAAGTATGAGGGCAGTTTGGTCACACGATAATCAGTCTGAAAAAATAATTTTTTATAGCGCTGCATTTTATTTTCACTAAACTCATAAACAAAATGCGTTTTATCAACGATGACACCTTCAACTAGACGCAAGCGGTAGTAAAAATCGGTGACTCCAGGGTCATCATAGGGAAGCACAGTAGCAATTTCTTTAATTTCCTGACCGGATGGCGTTGTTGAGCGGACTAAGCGATAAAATTTCTTTTTATGATGTCGTTGTAAGTGTATGTGCCCAAGAAACAGGTGTTCATATATATAACGCGAGACCAGTTGTTCTTTTAAGGATCGTCCATTAAAAAACTGCTCCCATTGGGCAATTTCTTTTACGGCATCGTTTACTGGCACAGGCCCGGCATCAAATTCTGCGCCTTGCTGCAACCACTGCATTATTTTGTATTCCTGCTTCAGGCTTAAACCTGGCATGGCATAAGGCATGCCCCATCCTGGATGGTCCTGTTTAAAACCAGAAAATTCGGCTACCGTTGGACAGGATAATTTACGATCCAGGCTAAGATCGAATGATTCCGCAAGTTTTCCAGATTCGGCTAGTGGGTTATCTCGCTTTAATAATAATAATTTAGCTAATAATGAATTATTGATATTAGCCTGAGCTGAATCTATGCGTTCATTTAACACCGGGTAAAAATCTTTTTCCCGCCAGCCCTGTGTTGTGGTTGCATCAACAAACAACCGCGTAGGCTGGATAGCATCTAATCTGACGTTATAAATAACTTCCTTGGTAGATCCGCGATCAATACCTTGCGTGGATCCGAGTTTGAGTTGGCAAGGGGCATCATAGCAAGCATGACAAGCAACACAACGTGTGTCCAGAATGGGTTTAATGTCTTTATGATAGGACACCGCATCCTTAGCCAATTTTGTATCTGCGGCTAGTGTGCGTTGCTTAGGCTCGGAAGGACCGTATAAGGCTTCAAAATCCGGCGTTTGAGCTGTTTGGTAAACTGTCGTACAACCACTAATGATAAAAAGAACAATTAATACGCTATAGAATTTTGTATTGATAGATTGATTCATAGTATTGCCGTTGTTATTATTTTTTATTAAACGCACTAACAGTATATTTTTTCCTGAATTCAGGTTTCAGTAATATTACCTTGAATTGAAATAAAATGCAGTTCGCTTAATTAATAGTCTATTTTTCTGAATTAAGCAAATTAAGCTCGATTGCCTGCGGCATTTTTTCAATCTCCAGTAGACGTTCATTCCCGTGCGTACTTAATGATAAAATGACATCTGCACTGCCTATATATCCTGCTCCTTTTTCTGGCCATTCAAAAAAGCAAATACTTTGTTCCTGCAAATAATCAGCGATACCAATCCACTCAAGTTCTTCAGGATCGTTTAAGCGATACAGATCAAAATGAAAGAACATCCGTTGATTCAATTGATATTCTTCAACGATATTATAAGTGGGACTTTTAACTGTTCCACCATGTCCAGCCGCGCGCATAAAACCACGCACCAGAGTCGTTTTTCCGGAACCTAAATCACCCTTTAAAAACACTACACATTTTTCAGGTAGAAACTGAAATAACCTTGCCCCGAATGCTTCGGTTGCTTTGGTCGACTGTAACATAAACTGCTGCATCATTTTACCACTTGAACTAAATAATCAACGACATCACTAGCGCACAAACCTCTCTCACCCTTACTAGCAGCCGCTTTATCAGCGGCAAGACCGTGACGGTAAACACCCTGCTGTGCCGCTTCTATTAATGGATATTGCTGCGCCAGTAAACCACCAATCAAACCTGCGAGCACATCGCCCATTCCACCCGATGCCATCCCCGGGTTTCCGGTGCGATTAACATAAATACCTTCACCGCCACAGACTAGCGTCCCCGCCCCTTTCAAGACGCAGACACCTCCATATTTTTTCTGGATAGAGCGCACTGCCTGGTACCGATCCTGCAATATGTCAGCTGTAGAGCAATGTAATAAGCGTGCGGCCTCTCCGGGATGTGGTGTCAAAATCCAGTTTTCGGAATAAGCAGGTGCTGCTGCCAGAAAATTCAAAGCATCTGCGTCAATCACTCGTGGTAAATCTAGAGTAACTAGTTGCGGCCAGATGCTTTTTGCCCATTCTCTTTGAGCAAGCCCGGGGCCTAATACCAGCACTGTCGCTCTATTCACTAATTCGGAAATATCAGCAAGTTGCTCTAATGCATGGCCCATTAATTCAGGGCTAAACAAATGGGTTTGTAAGGCATGTTCTTTACGCGTAGCCACACTCACTAGACCGGCACCGCTATTAAGCGCAGTTTTAGCTGCTAAATGTACTGCGCCTGCATAACCATAATCTCCCCCTATCACTAATACATGACCATAATTTCCCTTATGCGAGCAAGCTTTACGTCTAGTAAGTGAGGCGGGTGTAAGTATTGATTCATGGCTCTGAAATACCTGAATTATGGTATCCGGCACCTCTAAATCGGAAAAAATCACTGTGCCACAATAATCAGCAGCTAACCCGGTAAACAAGCCTTTTTTTAATACAATAAAGCTAATTGTAAAATCAGCGACAACGGCACAACCCATAATATTGCCCGTATCGGCATTTAAACCGGAGGGAATATCTATTGCCAGTACAGGGGCTACCATAGTATTAATATAGCTAATAGCCTCGGCAAATTTACCACTGACATTCCGATCTAATCCAGTTCCCAGCAGCGCATCGACCACAAGATCTGTCGCATTATCAAGTGTTTCCAAATCCTGTAATATTATGCCCCCCGCATCAAGTAATACCTGCTTTGCCAGTGCTGAATCTCCCTGTATTTTTTGTGTCGCGACCAACGAAACCAGTTGCACGCGATAGCCTGCTGCTATAGCCATAGCGGCAATTAGATAACCATCGCCGGCATTATTACCGGCACCACAAAAAAAAGCTAGTCTGTTGGCAGCCGGGTAATGCTCCTGTATGGCCTTAAACCCAACGCTTGCCGCTTTAGTCATCAATTCAAAGCCTGTTATACTAAGTGACTCCTGAGCTATACGGTCGATGTCTCTAGCCTGTTGTGCAGAATACAACGAGGTGGGTAAAGTTTGCATATTAAAATGAATATATTTTACTAAAAGGTATTATATTTATTGTTGCATAAGTTTTTACACTATACTATCGGCAAGTAGGCTTTAGCCTATATGAGGCATATACCAGTATAGGCTAAAGCCTACTCGCCACCTATTGAACTTTATACTGCAAATACTTATGGAACTATTAATAGTGGCGCTAATGTAACACAATGTTTCATGAATTCTTTAATTCAGTCTATAGCTTTTTTTACCATGAAGGACATGAAGAAGAGCAGATATTATGAGTGACCCAGGTAAAATGTACCCCTTAGCTTTAAGCCCTTTACGTTCTTCATAGTGAAAACAAAAGATATTCTCCCTAATCATTAGCAAACTAAGAATGGACACAGCTAGCAATGAACTGCCCCAGCAAATTAAACAATGGGGCTATGAATTAGGCTTCCAGCAAGTCGGCATAACCGATACCAATCTGCAACAAGCAGAGCAGCATCTACAAGACTGGCTTGCACAAGGTTATCATGCCGATATGGAGTATATGCATAAACATGGTTTAAAGCGTAGCCGCCCTGCTCTGTTACAACCGGAAACCGTGAGTATTATTTCTGTACGCATGGATTATCTGCCGGAAGCTTATGAGACTATGGAAACGACACTCAATAATCCTGTTGCCGCCTTTATTTCTCGTTATGCGCTGGGGCGAGATTATCATAAAGTCCTACGTAAGCGCTTGCAAAAACTTGCCCTGCGTATCGAGCAAGAAGTAGGTGTCTTTGGCTATCGTGCTTTCGTAGACTCGGCCCCGGTCTTAGAAAAGGCCATTGCCGAAAAAGCAGGCTTAGGCTGGATAGGGAAACACAGCAATATCATTAATAAAAAAGCTGGCTCCTGGTTTTTCCTCGGTGAGATCTATACAACACTTGCTTTGCCTAGTGATATCCCCAGCCAGAACCATTGTGGTCAATGCGTCGCCTGTATCGATATTTGTCCAACTCAGGCGATTGTTGGGCCCTACCAGGTCGATGCCCGGCGCTGTATTTCATATCTAACAATTGAGCTAAAAGGCTCGATACCTGAAGAATTAAGACCATTAATGGGCAATCGCATTTATGGCTGTGATGATTGCCAGCTAATTTGCCCATGGAATCGTTTTGCCAGAATCAGTAAAGAAGCTGACTTTAGCCCCAGGCATAATCTAAATTCGCAACATCTGATTGAATTATTTGACTGGACAGAAAGCGAGTTTCTGCAGAAAACCGAAGGCTCTGCTATCAGACGTATAGGCTATCAACAATGGCTACGCAATATAGCGGTTGCGTTAGGTAATGCGCCTGCCTCTGACGCTATCAAACAAGCACTATTGGCTAAAATGAATCACCCATCAGAATTAGTTAGAGATCATGTATTGTGGGCAGTCAAGCAAGGGGCATAATGAATATATGTGATGTGATAACAATGGTTTTTTTAGACTCGGCCTCGTCGTTAAATGTCCTTAGAACCAGTGCTCAATTGTTTCCTCATTATAAATGCCAAAGGAAGCAAGATAAGAAAACCGATGATGGCAAACATCAAGGGTACTAAAGCCGCGATAGGCTGTGCAGGGAAATACAGACTGGCAACCAGGATAGCAATTGGTGGATTGCGTAAGCCCGTACCCACAGCCAATACGATACGCGCATGCTGCTTCCTGCCTCCTGCCAGATAGCCAATAATCATGGCCAGCAGGAAGAATAAAATGATCACTGGCAGTATACTGGCACTCGCCAGAATAACCTCGGCATATAAAGCAATGACAGCACCCATTAGCACGACTATTGAAATACTGGTGAGCCTTGCAGCATAAGGCTGCACTCGTGCCGCTATCCCTGGAAAGCGTGCTTTGATAGCAAGCGCAAGTGCTAAAGGCAGCAACATAATGGCCAGTAATGACTTGGCAATATCCCAGGAGTTGAGTGATGTACCATCCAATATTCGAGGCACGACGATGGGCATAAAAAAAATGGTAATGATCAATAAAGTTACCATTAGCCCTACCGAACTACCTACATGGCTTTTTGCTGTCGTCACGATTATCGGAATAAAAGGCGCGCCGCCGCCTATGCCAAGCAATATTATGCCTGTCCTTACGCCTTCGGGAGGGATAGCATGCTTTTCGATAAAATCTGTGAGTGCCTTGTGATACAGGGTGTGTAGAGTTAGTGAATATTGGCGATATTACCTGAGGTGTCACTGAGGTGACTTTTGCTCGATTTTCTCGTTTATCCCAATGAATAACCCTATTATAGTTGTGGGCAATTGAGCTGAGCTGAGCTGACCACTTTGTGTAGCACTGGGTGTTATGTTTTTGAGTGACCGCGTTTTAATCTAAAAAAAGAACACAGACGGATCAATGGCTTATAGGTGTGACAAATTGTCGCACCTATAAGCGGATATGGAAGATGATATAGCATCATCTTCCATATTGATAAATCTGACTATGCTGCGACCTCGATCTCATCTCGTAATGCAAACTCAATGCTGTGCTGAGTAAAACTGTCATCTCGTAAAATATCAAAGACTTCTTTTTCTGTTAGGTCGACAACGCAGCTATGGGCATCACCTGTTACGATTTTAATATCGTTATCCGGCCTTAATAGCTTGAAGGCGTGATACATGGGAATTGAAATCCAATGGCATGACTGGCTAATTTTGAAATATTCAGCACTATTTTGCTTCGGTTCAAATAGCGTATCCAGTGCCGCATGAATGCGAAAGCTCTCTTTATCATCCCCATCACAGAAATTGCCAAGGTGTTCACGCAAGCTTTTGGCTAATTTTGCGCTACTGTGTAAATATTCATGCGTGCGAGTAGAAATCTCTTCCCACCACCAGTCAGTGGGGGAGTATTCCCATGGTGCTTTTTCCCCTTCCCAAATATCCCAATCATCGGCAGGCATTCCCATAGGGATAACATCTAGCCCGCGATTTTTCATGTCATTAATTAGGAACTCAGCCATTGCTCCGCGCATTAATATCTCGAATTCATCATCATAGCGAACAAGCGGGAATATCTCAGACTCCCATTTCGATAAATCATAGTGAGGCCATGTGGTAGCCTCAGCTGGAAGTGTGTATGCTTGGATAGTTTTGTTTCTGCGTACTTTAGAGAATGCTTTTCGTGCTTGTACGTGTTCAGTCATTGTTATCGCCCTATTAGTTGTTGAAAAAGTTGTACGGCCTGCCGTTAAAAATTTATTCCACCCACTCGAATACCAATTTCCGATTATCGGGATTAGTAAAAGGCGCGTTATCACCATCTGGCAATGCTGCGTCCAGCCATCCGATTAAAATTCTTATCGGCTCGGAATTACTGTGTAAATTGGCCAGGCGTTTTTGCATTTCTGCTGTTGTCATCATCTTTTCTACTCATGTCGATTAAAAAGGAATACGTCGATGTAGCATTTTTGCCGAAGCAAATGTTCATCGTCCTGTCTGCTGCGCTCATAGCATTAGTCAGAACATCCAAACGTTTCTGTAACAGATTAGTGGACTGCACGGTTCGCTTCCTCAAGAGCCTCAATCTGCTCTTGTAATTGCTGTTGAATAAGGCTAGATTGCGGAAGTAATTTGTTTAAGCACAAAGTTATCATGCTTGTATCGCCCGCTAATGCTAACGCTATAGCCTTTTCTGTAATTGCTCCGCTATTAGCTTTAAGGATGCCCAGTGCAACCTTATCAATGTGCTTACCGCGTCTTGCTCCAGAAGCGTTGCCTATAGCAAACGTACCGTTTGTATTTCTAGCTAATGGTTCATCACTCATAATATCTTTCCGTATGTAGCCCGTATTTACGGCTAATTTTAGCACTAATGAATAATGTACGCTAATCATAGTAAGATTTTTTAGCTTTGCAAGCCTCTATAACGAAGAAGCTATAAAGGCTTAGAACAAAATAGTCAAAGGGATTTGCCGTGCCTGCCGTGAAAAACGCCACAACACCATGCGCCGCAAAGGTCTGTATGCACGGAGAAAGTTATCGGAAAAAACAGAGCCTAAAAAAATGGGTTATTTTTTTTCAACCAAAACCGGACAGGGTAATTGTCACACCACGGTGTGCAAGCCATTAATAAGCAAAGCAAGCGAACACTAACACGATTGAACTTTCCCCCACTTTCTATTAAAATCAATTCTAAGTCACGCCAAATACCTTAAACGCCGATGCTTACACTACTCAACAGCTGGTATGAAGAGGATCATAAGTTCGTACGCTGGAGTCCGGCTAGTTAAGCCCGACTCCGAGAAGCGAAGATCAGTTTAGGCGACCAGTTAAAACCCTTCTTAAGTCTACGCTGCAAGCATATTAAAGGCCGTGGCGGCGCTGAAGGTCTTCGGTGCGTGGGTCTTAGTTATGTTTTTGGTTGAACTAAATAAATTGCCTAAAAGGTTAGGCTTGTGAAACTAAAATATATTTCACTATCTTCTTTTAATGTTCAAAATATCAGTCTTCGCTACACCATAACTCCCGAATAAACAATGATTTGCATGGGCTTATCTCGTCGATGAAAAAGCTGACATTTTTCAAGGCAGAACCCGATGGGATGTCATAACGAGAAGTCAACCTGGTGATTGTGTATTGCATGGTTTTGCCGTCACCTATTAATATTGCATCTAGCAACTCGACTTCTGCTTCTTTAACTACACCGCCATCAACCCAAGTTAGTACTGCGTTCGGTGGATCTGCTTGAAAGCTATCACTGCCGGCATCATTCCATAAGGAAACAAATTGCGTCGCATTTAAATACTCGTGCTGTCGATAAGGTCGATCTGTGAACGCGAACACGTCTTGTAGGAAGGGTACGACTAAGGTAGTGTCTGAAATTAATTCAGCCGTTGCTGCCGTATGCAAAATTAACATTTCGGGTGC
>Ga0209151_1001567_pt1 | contig 13650 bp, 13 predicted proteins | sample SaaInlV_DNA_165m_FD_184688 | JGI IMG/M metagenome (GOLD analysis project Ga0209151, IMG submission 184688) | Marine microbial communities from expanding oxygen minimum zones in the Saanich Inlet - SI075_LV_DNA_165m (SPAdes) (version 2) | ecosystem: Environmental > Aquatic > Marine > Unclassified...
GTCATTAAAGTTTAAAACCCCTTGGGAATTAATACAACAATGTTATAATGAAAACCGTGAAAGATTTAGAGAAGACCCCAACCATAAGATTGTGGGACTAAACAGCTACTTGTTATAATTTGATATCGGGATTCTTATTTTAATTAATGATTGTGAATAATATGGGATTTATTTTAGAAGATGAAATGTAGGCATTGTAATAATGAGCTTATTAATGAACTGATTAACCTTGGCTGTTCTCCGCCGTCTAATGCTTATTTAGAAAATATTTCTTTTAAAGATGTAGAAAAAAAGTATCTATTAAGAATTATGATTTGTAAATCGTGTTTTTTAGTGCAGACTGAGGATTTTGTAAAGGAAGATGAGATGTTCTCTGAGAATTATGCGTATTTTAGTTCGTATTCAAAATCTTGGCTTGATCACTCTAGTAATTACGTTGAATCAATAATTAAGATGCTATCTCTTAACAAAAACAGTACTGTGGTAGAAATTGCAGCAAATGATGGATACCTATTACAGTTTATGATGGATAGGTGTATACCATGTTATGGCATAGAGCCAACACATAGTACTGCTGAAGTGGCAAGGAGAAAAGGAATAGATATAGTAGAAAGTTTTTTTAGTGCTGAGTTAGCCAGGGGCCTTGCAGTTAAAAAAGGTAAAGCAGATTTAATAATTGCAAATAATGTGCTTGCACACGTTCCCAATATTAATAATTTTGTTGAAGGGGTTTCCACCCTCCTTAAAGAAGATGGAGTTGTAACTTTTGAATTCCCTTATATTTTAAACCTTATAAAGCATGTTTTGTTCGATACTATGTATCATGAACATTATTCATATCTTTCATTAACGGTGGTTAATAGAATTTTCAATGAAAACGGTTTAAAGGTTTTTAAAGTCGAAAATTTGAGTACACATGGTGGGAGTTTACGCGTATATGCCCAGCAATCAGACTCAGATCTTTATTTTCAAGATCGGTCTGTCGATGAAATTCTGCATAATGAAAAATTACTAGGAGTTTGTTCACTTGAATTCTATGCTGGATTCCACAATAAGGCTGAAAAAATAAAAAATAATTTTATTGAATTCTTGCTCCAAGCTAATAATAATAATATGAGGGTTGCCGCTTATGGCGCAGCAGCAAAAGGCAATACTTTAATGAATTATTCAGAAGTTTCAGGTGACCTCATAGAATATGTTGCTGATAAAAACACATCAAAACAAGGTATGTTTATGCCAGGTAGTCATATACCTATTGTTAGTGAGACTTATATGCTTAACAATCGGCCGGATTATTTAATAATTTTTCCTTGGAATTTATTGAGTGAAATTATGATTCAATTGTCATACCTTTCTGAGCAAGGGACAAAATTTGTGACAGTGATTCCTGAGGTGAAGATAATATGAAAGTGTGCATTATCGGAGCAGCTGGCTATATAGGAAAGAGAATTATTTCATGTATTATAAAAAACCCAAAAAATAAAGAGATTGAAATAATAGCAGTAGTTAGGAATAAGTCTCAAATTTCTGAATTTGAGGGGGGCTTGTACAAGGTAATTGAATGCGATATTGGTAAAATAAATAAAGAAATAATAGAGGGTATTGGATATATTGATATATTGATATATTTGGCTTGGGGAAGGCTTCAAGATTATAATTCATTATCACATATTGAGATAGAGTTAAAAATTCACTACAATTTTATTAGTCAAATAATAAAATTTGGAGTTGGATCTATAGTTGTAATGGGTACATGCTTTGAATATGGAAACCTGCTTGGTGAATTACATGAAGATGATAGAGTTAATCCAATAACTACTTATGCTTTTGCAAAAAACACTCTTAGGAAGCAATTACAATTTTTACAAAAGAAGTTTGATTTTAATATGACATGGATGCGTATTTTTTATATACATGGAGGACATCAACAAAATAATTCATTATATCGCCAACTTTTGACATCAGTTCAGAAAAAAAATGAGTTTTTTAATATGTCCATGGGTGAGCAAATTAGAGATTATTTGCATGTAGATGATGCATCAGAATTAATAGTAGATGTTGCATTGAGGAATGATAATTATGGTATCGTCAATATTTGTAGCGGAGAGCCTATCTCTATTAGAAGACTTGTTGAGGGATGGATAAAGAAAGGTGAATATAATATAGAATTGAATCTCGGTCATTACCAATGCCCTGACTATGAGCCTATTGCATTTTGGGGTAGTAGAGCAAAATTAGATACTATTACTTCTTTAGAGTGAACAAGTGACAGACTCTTTTATAGAGAAAATAAGAAATCTAAGAATTGGATATGTCCCAATAAATTTAGATTTGAAAACAGCTCCGGGAGATTACAGGAGGTTCGTTGAGTATTGCAGGCATCGTGATATTGATATTGAAATTGCTACATATGATGAGAAATATGATCTTGTAGTGCTGAGTCAATTAGCTGATATTACAATGTGGAAAGACTATGATAATGGATTAATTGTTTATGATTTTGTTGATTCATATTTAGGAATTAATAAAACAAATATTACAGGATTACTGCGTGGTTTAGCGAAATACCTATCTAGACAAAATAAATATTTGAATCTCAGTTATTGGAATGCAAATGAAAGGATGTGCAAAAGAGCTGATGCTGTCATATGTTCGACTAATGAGCAAGAAGAAATTATTTCAAAATATTGTAAGAATACCCATGTAATATTAGATTTCCATGATGGTTTAATAAAAACTACCAAGAGTGATTTTTTAATAAGTGGTGCTATAAAATTAGTGTGGGAAGGGCTTCCTAGTAATATAAATAATTTGTTATCCATCAGAAATGTCATATCTGATTTAAGTCAAAAATACGACATAGAAATGCATATAATTACAGATATTAGGTATCACAGATTTTTAGGAAAGTATAGCGAAGTTGATAGCCTGAAGAGGTTAAAAAGATATTTTAAAAATACTAATATTGTATTTCATGAGTGGGGTAAAAAAACGTTAAATTTAGATTTAATTAGTTGCGATATTGCTCTTATACCTATAGATTGTACAAGTAGTTTTTCTTTAGGAAAGCCTGAAAATAAACTTCTTTTATTGTGGAAAAATAGATTGCCAGTAGTTGTGTCTGATACCCCATCTTATAGAAGGGTTATGATTAAAGCTGGAATTGATTTCACCTGTAAAAATGAGAATGAATGGTTTAAAAAAATTGATAGCTTAATTGTAGATCATGAGTTGCGTAAAAAAAATTCAGAAGCAGGCTATAGATATGTTACTAAATTCAACAGTACTTATTCTAAATTGAAGCAGTGGGATTCACTTTTAAAATCAATTATTAGGTAAGGTGCGTAAAGTTATATCTGATTATTAAAATATAGTTGGGCCATTGCACTTCTAATTTTCATAAAGAATATGGATTCAGGTTTTGAAAGGGCGTTGTTCGCCTGCAATCCTCCCAAAAATTAACACTCAGTAAAAGTAGAATTTTCTTATAATAAAAACATAAGGAGATTCAAATGAAGACAACACGTAAATCAGATTCACAAATCATGCGCTCTGTTCAGCACTCCCTTGAGGGGTGAATACTTAGTCAAGCAGGCTCAGGTGTTCCAGTATCTGAGCTGTGCAGAGAGCACGGCATGAGTAGCGCCACTTTTTATAAGTGGCATGCTAAATACGGCGGTATGGATACATCAATGATTACTAGACTCAAAGAGCTTGAAGCAGAGAACTCTCGCCTCAAAAGGATGTATGCCGATGAACGCTTACAAGTCATGATCGTACAAGAGGCTTTAAGCGTGCTATTATCAATTAACCAAACTTCAATTGACTTCATGTCCGACTCATTAAATACTGACAGGGAGATTAGAATATTTAATGTGATTGATGATTACAATCGCGAGTGCCTAGGCATTGAGCTAATGTACATACAACCAGGCAAGCCGACACAGAATGCCTACATAGAAAGATTTAACAGGACAGCAAGAAACGAATGGTTAAACAAGCATATTTTTGATTCAATCGAACATGCACAAAATTTAGCAACCCAGTGGATGTGGGTATATAATAACGAACGACCTCATAGTTCTATTGGCGGGATTCCACCAAGGAGACTATTTAAACAACGGAGATTCTATTTTTAGCAAGTGTTAGAAATGGGAGGATTGCATTCCCAGGGCGTTATCTTCTTGATAGTATGAAAAAATATAATACAAAATTACCTATTTATATTACTTATGCCTTTATATTATTTATAGTATATTGGTTTATTGTCAAATTGGACGCCCTAACTCGAAATATATATGGTAGATTCGATAATTCTGGGATTTATCTATCTCCTCATGGTGATATACTAATATCAATATTGACCTCAATTTTCATTGGGATTTTATTAATAATCTTTCTGGGCAAAGTGAGAGCACAGTTGTGGGCCATGAAGGCATTTTTTACACTTTTTATAATGATCCCATATGAGGCGATCTACGGGCTTGATTCACACAATTATTTTTGGAGGGGAATTGATTATGAATCTGCATTTAATGTAGCAATATGGGGAGCGAATTCAGGAACTTCAAGACTTATTGATTTTACACATTATCTCTCTATTATATTGTTTGATAGTTATTATTCGATTAAAATTTTCTTTTCATTCTTATCTTTTTTGGGTTTAATTTTTTTATATAAAAGTTATGAAGTAATTATTAAAGATGACAGGAATCTGATTAGTAATAAATATTTAATATACGTATTATTTTTATTACCATCAATTCTCATGTGGTCCTCTAGTCTTAGTAAAGACGCATTAAACCTTTTTTTTGTTGGATTTTTTATCTTTGGATTCATAGGTTTTGTGCAAAAACATAATCCTATGTATGGGTTCTTGATAGGCATTTCAATTACTGGTGTTTTTTTTATAAGGGAATGGTGGTCAATTATTATGCTGTTAACCCTATTTTTTTACTATCTTTCAAGTCTGTTTATACAGCCCAATATTAAAAAAACTCTCATAGGTATTTTATTATTAATTACTGTGTCAGCGCTAGCATACTATCCAATAAATGTCGTATTAACCGCAAGAGACGTTACTTGGGATAACTTTTTTGAAAGTGTTAACTATATTTCACGGACTATGTCTTATGGTAATAGTAGTACAAACCCAGCCGAGATACATAGCTTGGGTGATTATATGTTGTATTATATTCCTAATCTTTTTACTGCACTCTACAGGCCTGCAATATGGGATGTCAGAAATATCCTAACTCTTGTTTCAGCAATTGAGAATTCTTTATTACTTTATTTTTCGTATCAGTATATTGCAAAAAATATTACTTACTTATGGCGTAATCAATATACAAGATTCCTTATAGTGTACATATTAACATGGTCATTATTGTATGTCATAATATCTCCTCCAAACCTTGGAGCAGCAATTAGATTTAAATTACAAGTCCTCCCAGTAATTTTGATTCTAATATTTATTCCCATGAAAAGAATAAAAGATGGAGAATAATTAGTTAATTTTCTTTGTGGATTATTATAAAATGTAACTTATTATGGGCAGGATCGCTTCACTTACTGATTTCTCATTTACTCCATCATCTAGGTTGAGAGTAAGGCAATATGCTAGTATCTTAAGTAAATCCAACTTGATTTTACATGATTTCCCAAGAAAGTATTCGTCAGAAATAGTGGGTATTGAGTTAAATAACAGGCGAATTAGGGAATCACCTTATCACATTGCTGAATCAGTATTATATGAAATATTAAATGTTGTTAATACATTTGTTCGCGTACAAAAATCAAATAAATTTGATTTAGTATGGCTTAGTAGGCAATTAGTTATTGGATCTCCGACATTTGAAAAAAATATTTTTAAGCCGTTGATCTATGATATTGATGACGCAGTATTTCTTAATTCTAGTTTATCCAGGAGACAGGTTAAAATCTCTGCTAAAAAAGCCGAAATAGTATTTGCAGGTAATGATTATTTAGCAGATATTATGTCTAATTATAATAATAATATTAAAGTTATTCCTACGCCAATAGATACCATAAAGTACGCCCCGATTGGTAATCACGCATACGATAATAAAACAGGTATTTTCACAATAGGATGGTCAGGAACCTCTAGCTCATATAAATATTTTTTCAAAATAGAGCTAGTCCTGGTTAATTTAATTAAAAAATATAAGCATGTTAGAATAGTTTTTATTTCAGATAAGTTTCCATATGAACTTGTAAGACTCGCCCCATATATTACATTTATTAAATGGACTGAAAATAAAGAAGCAAGATTAATAAATAAATTTAATGTGGGTATTATGCCTATTGATAATGATGATTATGCAAAAGGAAAATGTGCATATAAAATGTTATTATATGCCTCATGCGGCATACCAGTTGTTGTCTCACTTGTTGGCGAAAATAAGACCATACTACGAGAGTCAGAAATTGGTTATGGCGTATTAACTGAAAGTGATTGGTACTCATCTCTTGAATCCCTAATTAATTCAGAGAACTTATCAAAAAAACTTGGAATCAATGGCCGTAAATATATTGAGAAAAAAAAGTCTTTAGTTTTGTGGGGAGGCCGTGTTGCAAGAATATTTAATGACATTGTGTAATGACTGATATTTACAGTATATTGAGGAAAGTTTATTATCGATATGATGGACATACAACTTACTTAAAAAATAGGGGAGATACACCTTATAATTATGGCCTGCATAACGCGCCTATTAGAAGATTTTTCTCTGAAAAAATACTGTATTTATATCTTAATATAGTTAAGTGTTGTAATCAAAAGATAGAAAAAAAATATATTTTTCATGGTACGAGGTATATAGAGGTAATTAAAGCTATAGGTTTTGAAAATGTAGTGATTTTAGGAGGGTTGAGTGAATTTCTTTATTGTAAAAATAATAATATATCTTTTGTATGGGTAGGGTGTATCACAAAATCATTCGAACTTTTTTTTCATGGCGGCTACCTTGATGTGTATATTAAAACTATAGAATATATTCATAATTTATTAACAGAAGGAAGAAAAAATAAAATTATCTTCTTATGGGAAGATGTTCAGCCAGTGGGAGTTACACTATCTTCTGTTTTTTATAAATCTAATAGCGTTAATTGTATTTGTATTCAGCACGGTATTTATGGAATTATAGAAAAAGATTTGTCCATCGGTTCAAACTCGGATTATAATTTTTTACTTAATTCAAGTCAGATGAAATATATTATTGGGTCAACGATAGAGAATACATGTGTTATTGGTCTGCCTTGTGACATAAAGCGTCCAAACAAGGCTGATAATAGAGTATATTTAGTTGGATCTCCAGAGAATGGAGCCAAGTATCTTTACCATTTAAGATGTTTTTTAACCCTCCAAAAGTTATTAGCCGATTTAAGTGTAGACGTTTATTATAGGCCACACCCTCTTGAAAATATTGGTATATGTAGGGTATTTTTTAATCACATAGACAAGAGTCCTAAATATAAAATATTTAATAATGCGCGCTCTATATATATTGGATTTAACTCAACTCTTTTATATGAAGCAGGTGAATTTGGAAATTTAACTATTGGCTTAGGAGGAGAGACTGATGATTCTAATGACAGGCCGTTTGGTGTTGATTTTGAGTTACCTAGTGGCGATAGTTATAGCGGAGTTGTAGAAATCGTGTCTGATTTTATGTTGAAAAATATTAATAATGAGCCGGTATTAGCTGATAAAAATATAGATTTTCTAAAATCTCGCTTAGAAAAGTGTTTGTGTTCTTTTTATTCTTATAATATTCGAAATGAAAATAGTAAATAATAAGATTTTAGAAGATTTGCGTAATGGCACCCCACTTTCAATAAATTTAGGGAGTGGATTGACCAGTAAAAATGGTTATTATTCATTAGATATAGTAAACCATGTCGGTATAGATATTATTGCAGATATAAATGAGCCCCTAGAGCTGATACCAGATGGCTCTGTAAATAGAGTTTACACACATCACGTTCTTGAACATATTGAGAATTTTATAGGCTTAATGAGAGAGTTAAATCGGATAATTTCTGATGATGGAGAAATAGAAATAGTAGTTCCCCATTTTTCTAATGTATATGGTTTTTCAGACCCGACTCATTGCAGATTCTTTGGACTTTACAGTATGTACTATTTTTCACCAGATGAATATCAGCCAAATACAAGAAAAGTTCCATCTTTCTATACGGATTTTAAGTTTAAAGTTGATAGTGTTAAGATTGAGTTTTACAAGGACACTATTTTTGATAAACTTATTGCATATTTGTTTACCCCCTTAATTAATTATAATACTTCTTCACAGATATTTTACGAGCGGAGACTATCTTGTTTTTTTCATGCTTCTCAATTAAGGTATATAATTTCCACAGGAGATATGTAATGTCCATATACAACCCTCAAAAAAAATTAACACCTGATAAAAGTAGATTTTTTTTATAATAAAAACATAAGTAGATTCCATAAAACATTAGACTATAAAAAACCAATAAACGTATATCAAGGAAAGTATAAAATTAAACCAGAAAAAAAGTGAAGGTCGCTTAGATGTTCTATATAAGAAATTAAATTTTAAAAAGTTGCCAGAGGTTTTGGGGCGATAAATACTAAGGAAAAAATATGAAAATCAAAAGCACCCCTTTGATTGATTTGTATGTTATAAATGAACCTACTTTTAAAGACGAAAGAGGGGTGTTTGTAAAATTTTTTAATTCCGATGTTTTTTTACAGCATGGATTGAATTGTAATTTTAAAGAGGGTTTTTATTCTGTTTCTAATAGAAATGTAATTAGAGGGATGCATTTTCAAGTTTCACCATTCGATCAGGAGAAACTTGTACGCGTTACACATGGAAAGATACTAGATGTTGTTTTGGATATTCGTAATGAATCAAAAACATATGGGAAATATTATTCAATTGTATTGTCGTCAAACAATTATAAGGCCTTGTACATCCCTAAAGGTTTCGCACATGGTTTTTGTACTCTTAGTTCAAAGGCCGTAGTTGAATATATGGTAACCAGCACTTATTCTAAGATTTCTGACAGTGGAATCAGATGGGACAGTTTTGATTTTGACTGGCCAATCGATTTCCCTATAGTGTCTAATAGAGATCTTAATTTTACTAAATTTTCTAAACTTAGTTTAGAAAAATAAGAGATATTTTATTAAACTAATGCGCCTATCTATTCCACGTGGAATCGTATATCATAAAATAAAAAGTGATGTTATTTCACTTTTATCGTCGTTATTTTTCAAGTTAGATGATCCTAATAAAATTAGGGTATTTGAAGAAAAATTTGCCAAATATATGGGCTGTAAATTCTCAATTAGTTTCCCATTTGCTAGAACTGCAATTTATTATGCACTTAGAATAGAGGATTTTCCTGCAGGAACTGAAATCATAATGCCTCCAATCAGTATTAAAGCAATTCTTGATGTTGTTTTGGAATTAAAGTTAAAGCCAGTGTTTGTTGATATAGATTTAGATACATTGAGTTTCGATATTGACCAGCTTAAATCATCAATTAACGGCAATACTAAAGCGATAATTATCACATATTTATTTGGGATGGTCCCGAATATCCCTGAAATTATTTCTGTATGTAATAAAAATAATTTATTTATAATTGAAGATTTTTCACAATGCCTTAATGGAAAGTTTAAAGGGAAAAAAGTGGGTTCATTTGGGGATATTGGCGTGTACAGCTCCTCTTCAATCAAGACTTTAGACACTTATGGGGGCGGACTTGTTGTATCGGATAGTGCTTCAATATTTAAGAAGATGAAAAAATACCAAGCTGAGCTCCATAGTGCATCTAGGATGAACTTAGTGCAGAAGATAATTATCGACCTTATTAGGAATGTTGCCACATCTAGACTTGTGTTTCATACTATTGTTTTTCCAATAATTAGACTACTTACATTTTTATCCCCTAATTCAACGATGAAGCATACGGGCGGAAAAGACGTGAAGCCTATAATTACTATGCCAGAGTTATGGTTTGAATCATATACTTCTTTTCAGGCTAGTTTGGGAATTAAAATAATTGATAGTATCGAATATAGTGATAGTGTGCGTATCGATAATGTAAATAAAATAAAATCTATTGTTCCAAGCTTAAATTATCCTCGTGGTAATAAAGGAGCGGATAATAATTACTGGCAATTTATTTCTTATTTTGACGAACCTAAAGTAGTTCAAAAAAGATTGCAATCTATGAAGGTTGATGTTTCTACGACTAGCCTTGAAAAAATATCTGGACTTGAATCTTACTCGTGCTCTTCGGATACACCTAATGCAGATTACTTGTATAAAAATGGAGTGTTTATACCTTGTTATCCCGGCTTAAGCGGTGTCGACATTAATTATATTTCTAGCACGCTTAGAGAATTAGAAAACAATAAGCCAGCTGCATGTTAAAAATAGCAATTGTTGGTAGTGGACTAACTGCAATATCTGCAGCAAAGGTGTTAGTAAAGCGCGGAATAAAGCCTACTATACTAGACTTTGGGAATGAACTTGATAGCGAGCGACTATTGTGTGTAAAAAAAATGTCATCTTTAGAGCCTAGTTATTGGAATAAAAAAGATATGAAATTTATTTATAATAATTCAGCATCTCATGGTAGTGGGTCGTTGCCGAGAAAATATGCATTTGGGTCTGATTTCTTTTATGGCTCATCAGTTATTAGTGCTCCTATTGAGTGCCATGGGCCTCCCTTGCCATTAAGTTATGCAAAAGGAGGATTTAGTGCTGGTTGGGGGGGCTCCGTTCTTCCGGTAGACGACAATGATATTGGTTCATGGCCTATAAATAATGCGCACCTTGAAAAATATTATAAAATGATTCTGTCTGACGTTCCTTACTCTGCTACTACTGATGACTTGTCAAGAGTATTTCCCACGTATTCGAATAAAGTTATTGCACAGAATAGTATTGGCCCACATACAGATATATTGAATGATTTTAAAAAACTAATTCCAATTAAAGATGCTAGTAAGCTTATTTATGGAAAGTCAAGATTACTTGTTAAAGGCTATAATCCTTACAAAGAAAGCGGGTGTAAATATTGCGGATATTGTATGAGTGGGTGTGTGTACGGGTATATTTACAAAGCCGCTAATGATTTAGATAATTTAATTGCGTTAAATTTAGTTAAGTATGTTCCAGGCGTTATTGTCAATTCTGTTGATGAAGTTAGCAAGAAAGTAAATATTTCTATTATTGATAAACATAAAAAACAAAAAAAAATAGAATTTGATAGAGTTTTTATTGGTGCTGGCGCTGTTAACTCTACAAGAATTATTATGCAGTCCAAAAAAATTTATAATAAAAAAATTGAATTGTTGTCTACATTAAGTTTTGTTGTTCCAATATTTAGATTTAAAAAAATACCTGGAATTTGGCCAAATGTGAGTACACAACCATCGGTATTTATGGAGTACAAAGTAAATACACTATCAAATCATTGGATTCATGTGCAATTATCGCCACATAATGAATTTTTGTATGAAAAGCTAGGAATAGATGACGATTGTAAGGGGGTGGTGCAACTGATAAAAAGATGGATTGCTTCACATACTATAATTGCTTTATGTAATATTAGTTCTGATAGTTCTGATAATTACACTCTTTCATTGAAGAAGTCACTTAAAGACTCCCCGTCTATGCTAGTTTCTAGACGGAAAATTAACATAAGGGCGTATTATGCAGTTGCAATATCTGTTTTGAAATTTTTTTACATTTTGTTAAAGTCAAGGTATTTTGTGATATTTCCATTTGTTAAAAGTAGTATTAAATCTGGTAGTTATCATGTAGGGGGGTCACTGCCTATGAAGAAGAAGGTAGAGCATGAGAATGATACTGATTTACTTGGTCGCCCCAAAGGATGGAATTATATTCATGTAATAGATAGCAGTGTTCTACCATCTATTCCAGCCACAACCATTGGCCTTGTTTCTATGGCTAATGCTGCCAGAATTGCTGACCAAGTTGAACTTTAGCAATGTTTGCCTTGACTGATACAATTCATTAGATCTTTAATAAAGTTAAAGGACGTGCAGTGATACCTTTTAATCGACCATTAATTATTGGAAATGAAATAAGTTTAATTAAGGATTGTATTTCTCGAGGGTGGATTTCTGGCAGAGGTCACTATACTAAAGAAGTCGAAGCCTTACTTAAGTGTCAATTAAATTGTACTGGAAATATATTATTAACAACTTCGTGTACTCATTCTCTTGAGTTATCAGCAATTTTGCTTAACCTGATGCCTGGAGATGAAGTAATTGTCCCTTCATTTACATTTGTATCTTCAGCCCTTGCTTTCTATATGCATGGCGCAAATATAGTATTTTCTGATATAAGGAAAGACACTTTAAATATTGATGAATCAAATCTAGAAAATTTGATTACTTGTAGAACAAAAGCGATCGTTGTGGTGCATTATGCTGGAGTCGCTTGTGAGATGGACTCTATAAGTAAAATTTCAGAAAAATATGGATTAACCATTATAGAAGACAATGCCCATGGACTATATGGTAAGTATAAAGGCGCTAGTCTTGGAACTATCGGTCATATGGCTACTCAAAGTTTTCATGAGACAAAAAACTATACATGTGGCGAGGGCGGTGCAATAATTATAAATGATTCTAAATATAATAATCGTGCAGAAATAATTCTTGAAAAGGGCACTGATAGATCTAACTTTTTTCGTGGAAGTGTAGATAAATATTCATGGGTTGATAAAGGTTCAAGCTATGTTATGTCGGATATTCTGGCTGCTTTTTTGTATGGGCAAATAAAAAAATCAAAAGATATTCAAAAAGCTAGAGAAAATGTATGGAATTATTATTATTCTGAGTTGACAGATTGGTCGGTAAAAAATAATATACAGTTACCATATATTCCAGGTTTTTGTCAGCAGGGTTATCATATGTTTTACATGCTGATGCCTAACCTTCAAATAAGGGATAGATTTATTTCTTATTTGAAAAATAATGGTATTCAGGCCGTGTTCCATTATCTTCCGTTGCATTTATCTAAAATGGGAATTAAAATATCCGAAAATAGCTCTATATGCTTAGTCAGTGAAAATTCTTCTGATAGATTAGTGCGCTTGCCATTTTTTAATGGTATAAAAACTTCAGAGCTAGAGTATATAGTGGAAAAAATAATAAATTTCCAATTGTAAGTATTTCACAGTGCGAACAATCCTTGAATTCGCACATTAAGTGCAATTATTTCTAAGCTGTTAGTAAATCAACAGCTTCTCCTAAAAACAACTCAATAGGTTGTTTTTCACCCCGTGTTTTTTGAGGCCTAGTATTGAGTCGGTTCATTACAAATTCAATTTGAGAATTTTTAATTTTATTAAAGTCAGTACCCTTTGGGAAGTACTGTCTAATCAATCCATTGATATTCTCGTTAATACCTCTTTCCCAAGAAGAATACGAGTGTGCAAAATATATATCTGTACCCAGTGCTTTTGCCATACGCTCATGTTCGGCAAATTCTAAGCCATTTTTATCACCCCAAAACCTCTGACAACTTTTTAAAATTTCTTATATAGAACATCCTAAGAAGCCTTCTTCTTATTCTGGTTCAATTTTATACTCTC
>Ga0209151_1001588_pt1 | contig 13554 bp, 10 predicted proteins | sample SaaInlV_DNA_165m_FD_184688 | JGI IMG/M metagenome (GOLD analysis project Ga0209151, IMG submission 184688) | Marine microbial communities from expanding oxygen minimum zones in the Saanich Inlet - SI075_LV_DNA_165m (SPAdes) (version 2) | ecosystem: Environmental > Aquatic > Marine > Unclassified...
AAGGAAATAATCCACGCCACGAAAAGACTTAACAATCGGCCAAGAAAAAGACTTGGGTATAAAACACCCAATGAAGTATTTTTTGGAGAATCAGACACTGTTGCACTTACTACTTGAATCCAGGTTATGAAATAAATGATTAGATTTAATAAAAAATATACAGCTAAGAATGAGAATTTATACATCCAGGATGTATTATCTTTAGATACTCAATCAGGGGATGGGAAATACACAAAACTTTGCTATCCATTCTTGAACCACGGCGCAATAGATTCGATATCTTATTTAACAACATCTTGCACGCATTCATTGGAAATGGCAGCATTGTTACTTGAAATAGAGCCGGGTGATGAGGTAATTATTCCATCATTCACTTTTGTATCCACAGCCAATGCATTTTTACTCCGTGGCGCAAAAATCATTTTTTGTGACAGCCAAAAAAATAATCCAAATTTAGATATACAACATGTTGAGTCTTTAATTACATCAAAAACTAAAGCGGTAGTCCCTGTGCATTATGCTGGTATTGCTTGCGAAATGGACGAATTACTATTGCTTGCAGAAAAGCACCGATTTAAAATAATTGAAGATGCTGCACAAGGCATAGGAGCAACTTATAAAAAAAAGCCACTCGGAACGATTGGTGACATTGGGTGTATATCCTTTCATGATACAAAGAATATTTCATGCGGAGAGGGAGGGGCTATTTTTATTAATGATAATTCTTTAAAGTTATCGGCAGAAATCATTAGAGAAAAAGGGACCAATCGTGCAGCCTTTTTTCGCGGAGAAATTGATAAGTATGGCTGGAAAACTTTAGGATCATCGTACTTATTATCGGATATCCTGGCAGCAAAATTATTATCTCAATTAGAAGAATTAGAGATGATTACTCAACACCGAAAAAAGATATGGCAAACTTATTATGATGCATTCGAAAACTTAGAAAAACAAGGAAAGTGTAACTTGCCAGATTTACCAAATTATGCAAACCATAATGGCCATATATTTTATTTAGTGTGTAATACTGCTTCAGAACGACAGAGTTTAATCACCTTTTTAAAGACAAATAATATTCAAAGTGCATTTCATTATTTATCCTTACATAAATCTGATTATTTCAATGATAAGTATAACGGTGATGAATTACCTAATTCAGATCGATTTACTGATTGTTTATTAAGATTGCCACTATATCTTAATTTTAAAAGGAAGAATCAACATAATGTAATTCATAAAATATTATCATTTTTTAAGTGAAAGTAAAAAAAATATTAACAGCTAATGTAGATTTTTCTTACAATTACCATTGGAATAAAATTGCTGATCATATAGGAAAATATGATAAAAAATGGCATACACGAAAATTATTTGGAAAGGTTTATAAACTATTTATAATTGGAAAAAAATATGATGTGATTGTTTTTAATTATGACGTTAGGCTTGCTTTTTTATGTGCTCTTTTTCTTAGAATATTCTGTTTTAAAAAAAATGCTATAAAGATAGTATTTATTACATTACTGATTGATGTTTCAATATTTAATAAAAAAAGTTTTTTGCATTTTATATTTTATTATATTTTTGTGAGACTGCAACATAAAATTATTGTACATACTAAAGAAGAAATTACTATTTATAGAAAAACTTTTAAAATTATTCCAAAGAATAAATTTATTTATATTCCATATTTTTATTATCAAGATAATTCGATTATTACTACAAATAGAAATAAAAAAAAATATATTCTATGTGCAGGTAATCATAGAGATATTGGTACATTTGTAAATGCTATGTCATATTTAAAGAATTATAATGGGGTTGTAATTGCGGGAGAAGGAGATCGATTAATATGGGAAAATAATAATGAAGTAAATATTGATTTTTTTTTCAATTTATCTTACAAAAAGTATAAACAATATATTGCAGATGCAATGGCCCTTGTAGTTCCTATAAATAATACAAAACTTAAAAGATCTCTTGGTATTATCGCAACTTTTCAAGCTGTATCATTAGATATCCCAGTTATTGCTGCCGATACATTTCACTTACAAGATTACTTTTCAAAAAATGATATTAATTACTATAAATCTGAAGATTCTACCTGTTTAGCGGACACAATTAACCAAGTAGTGAAAAATTATAAAGCATCAAAAAATAAGGTAAGAGTAGCTAAAATAAAATTATATCAATACTATACAATTGATAATTTTATTACTGCCTTAACTCATGTTTGCTAGTTTAAAATTAAATACAAAAGATCGAAGGAAAATTCGAAAGTTATTTGTTGATATTACATACCCAATATTTCGATATAATCTTTCAATCTTAGCAAGACTATGTGGAACTGACAAATCCGGATTTCATGAGTATACAAAACTTTATCATATTCATTTCAATCAAATCAGAAAACAAAATATAATAATATTGGAAATCGGAGTGGGAGGATACAACGATTTAGACTACGGTGGTAATTCTCTTCGAATGTGGAAAAAATATTTTAATAGTGGTCAAATATTTGGAATAGATATTTATGATAAATCGAATTTAGAAGAAAAACGAATAAAAATCTTTCAGGGTGACCAAAAAGATACAAAATTTTTGTCTGATGTTATTCTGAATATTGGTAACCCTAATATCATAATTGATGATGGAAGCCATATAAACCAAGATATTATTGTATCTTTCATTCATTTATTTTCTTATTTAAAAAGTGGTGGGATGTATGTTATTGAAGATACTCAAACATCTTATTTAGATTCCTATGGTGGAGATAGTTTAGATATTCAAAACCCAAAAACTACAATGAATTATTTTAAACAATTAATTGATAGTGTGAATTCAAACGATATACAATCAAATGAAAAATTAAAATCACATCTATTAGTTGAAATTAAAAAAATTCATTTTTATCATAATATCATCTTTATTGTAAAAGAGTGAATTCAAAAACAAACTATAATAAAAATATTTTTTATATAATATCCGGAGAAACCGGATTTAAAAAAACGGATGAGGAAATTCTTAAGTCTTTAGGTAATGTTCGAAAAATGGATTACACATCTAAAACGTCATATTTTAATCCAATAGTATGGATTAACCTAATATGGTGCCAATCAATTGTGATTTGGTTTGCATCTGGTCATGCCATCCCTGTAATCCTACTTAATTACTTATTTAATAAACGATTAATAATTATTGCTGGTGGTTTTGATGTGGCGAATGAGCCAACTATGAGATATGGTGCAATGCGAGGAAAGTCTAGAGCAATAATAGGAAAATGGATTCTTTCGAGAGCACATTCAATTATAGCAGTCTCTAAATCTAATTATCAAGAAATTGTAGAGAACGGACGTGTTAATTCTCCAAAAGTTCATCTAATTTATAATGCAGTCTCTAAAAAAGAAAATCATCAACATATAGAAAAAAAACAGCAAATATTAACCGTCGGAGAAATCAATGAGGAAACATATTTAAGAAAGGGTTTAGATCGATTTATAAAAGTAGCAGAAAAATTACCACTCATTCAATTTATTCATATTGGAAAATGGACGAATAATAAAGGGATCCAATGTCATAAGATGATTAATTATGTAAAAAGCATATCACCTTCAAATATAAAATATTTGGGTTTTATTGATAAAAAAGAATTAGATAATTTTTATGAAGAATCTAAAATCTATTTACAACTATCTCGACATGAAGCTTTTGGTGTGAGTGTCGTCGAAGCCATGTCCTATGGGTGTGTTCCAATTGTATTCAATGCCTATGCACTTCCCGAAGTTGTGGGTAATAATGGATTTATTATTAACAATATTGGAGAATGTAAACAAGCGATTAATAAAATTGTGACAGGTTTACCAAACTTAACAATAGATTTTAATCCAAAGTTTAATTTGACGCATAGGCAAAGTGAGTTTGAAAGGGTATTAGCAAATTGATTTCAGTTATTCTCCCTATTCGAAATGAAGAACGCTTTATTGCTAAAACATTGGACTCAATTTTATCTCAATCATTTGATGAAGAAATTGAAATCCTAATAGCCGATGGAATGTCAACAGATGGAACACGAGAAATAATAAAGGATTATCAAGATAATCATGGGAGCATTCATTTGATTGATAATCCTGAAAAAATTGTTTCTGTCGGTTTTAATAGGGCTTTATCATTGGCAAAAGGTGATATAATTATTCGAGTGGATGGTCATACAAGTATTTATCAAGAGTTTTTTAAAAAGATAATTAAAAACTTAATAGATAAAAATTGTGATAGTACTGGTGGGCTTATTAATCCGGAAGGCGATTCAGTTATATCAAAAATTATAACCATCGCTACAAGTTCAAAGTTTGGTGTGGGGAATTCAAAATTCCATTATTCTAAAAAATCATGTTGGACTGAAACTGTTTACTTGGGTGCTTACAGAAGAAAAGTTTTTGACGAAATAGGCGGCTATGATGAAGAATTGGTTCGGAACCAGGATGATGAATTCAATTTTCGACTCATTCAAAATGGTGGAAAGATTTGGTTAGATCCATCGATCAAATCTAGTTATACACCTAGGAATTCATTTATTGGCTTGTTTAAACAATATTTTCAATATGGATTTTATAAAGTCCGTGTGATGCAAAAAAGGCGTGGTTTTGCTTCCTGGCGACATCTTGTACCGGGGCTATTTGTATCAAGCATACTTTTATCTTTTTTCATTTATTTTTTAAATGGAAATCTATTTAGTTTTAAATTGATATTCATTCCATACATAGTAATCAGTCTAGGATTTACAGTTATTGCTTTTTTCAAATCACCTAATAAAATACTTTCAGTCTTTCTTTTGCCATTTACATTTTTCATCCTTCATTTTTCATATGGATTAGGCTTTTTATCAGGACTCGTTTGGTTTTGGAATAAATGGGGAGACACTGAAGTGAAAGATAGTCATTTCGTTTTCGAAAAGTTTAAATCTAATTTTGAATCAAAAATATTATAAGGCTAATAATTTTAGTAAATTTTAGATTATGAATATTCCATTTCACAGACCTGATTTACCCTCTGATTTTAATGAGATTGCTACTGAGTCCATTCAAAACGGCTGGTTAACAACGGGGAAACAGGTTGAATTATTTGAACATGAGTTAGCAACCTTTTTAGATGTAAAACATGTTGTGGTTGTTAATTCTTGTACTGCCGCATTACATCTTGGCTTGGCATCCCAAAAATTTGCACCAGGGAGTAAGTTTTTAGTCCCGAATTACACCTTCGTTTCAACCGTTGAGTGTGGTGAATATATAGGAATGATTCCTCGTCTCGTTGATAGCGCCCCTGATGGATTTAATATCGATTTAAATCAAGTTGAAGATATGTTAAAACGGGAGACAGATATTAAAGCCATTCTTCCTGTTCATTACGGTGGAATTCCTGTGGATATGAATGCAATTTTTTCGTTAGCTGACCAATACAATTTATTTGTGCTCGAAGATGCTGCTCATGCCTTAGAAACAGTATCGAATGCTGGAAAAGTAGGCAATACAAATCATGGCGCTGCATTCTCATTTTATGCAAATAAAAATCTTACAACTTTGGGAGAAGGAGGTGCATTTGCTACCAATAATGAAGTTTTAGCTCAGTCTATTAAAAACCTATCGTTACATGGCATTACGAAAGATGGTTGGAAACGATTTGATTCTGGGGCAAAATGGGAATATGATATAATTGATTTAGGGTATAAATATAATATGCCAGATATGTCTGCATCATTTGGTCGATGGCAATTAAAACAAGTGAATCATTGGCAAACATTGAGACACGCGATAGTTAAGCAGTATGTGAATGGATTAAAAAATCTTGATGGAATTCGTATTCCATCCTATGTTCCTGGGGATGGAAATGCGTGGCATTTGTTTGTAATCCAATTTAAAAACACGAATTGGAGATTAAGTAGAAATGAATTTATTGATGAATTAATTAAAAAAGGGATTGGAGTTTCCGTTCATTATAAACCTATACATATGTTGGATTATTATCATAAGAAATTGGGCTATAAATCGGATGATTTTCCAAGGTCAAAAGATTTATTTGAATCGGTGATATCGTTGCCATTATACCCGAGTTTAACCCAAGATGAACTTGAATATATTATTTCCACCATTCATGAATTATTTGAACAATATTCTGTCTAATTATTATCTCCCTATTTGCATATTAATTGATTAATATATAGTATATGGAATTTATCTCTCGCGCTACGGCTGTCCTTCTTTTAGTCGGTTTATCACCTTTATTACTCATTGTCGGTCTTGGAAATTTAATCATCCAGGGTCGCCCAATTATATATAGGCAGAAGCGCGTAGGTAAACATTTTAAAGAATTTTTTATTTATAAATTTAGAACGATGCATAATGATGATGCAGGTGTAAATACATTTAGTGCTGGTCAAATAATTACGCTCACAAAGTGGGGACGTTTTTTAAGAAAAACAAAAATTGATGAACTTCCACAGCTCTTTAATATTATTAAGGGTGATATGCGTTTTATTGGACCTAGACCTGAAATTCCTGAATATGTATCAAAAGAGTCATTTTCATTTTTAAATATAATTAAACCTGGATTATCTGGGTTTTCATCAATCTTATTCAGAAATGAATCTGAGATATTTAAAATGATTGATTCTAATTCACCTTATAAAGATATTTTGAGCATCAAAGTAGGACTTGCAAAATATTATGTGAACAAAAAGAGTTTTATTCAAGATTTAAAGTTGGTTTTTATTACAGTTATTTCCCTATTTATTCCAAAAAGGATAGGGCATTATCTTCTCATGAAATTGTTGAAAATTAATGATAGCGTTGAATTTAATATAAAAGAACTAATCAGCGCTGTCAAATTAAAGGAGATTTATACTGAGGAAGATAAAGAGAGTATTAAATCAAATCGTCGTCAATTAATTTTTGCAGATATAATTGGAATATTATTAGGATTTATATTTGCAAGTTTTATCCGAAATGATTTTCAAATTCCAGAATTGTTAATTTCGCCGGATATATTTTTAATTTTAGGAACGATTGTGGTTGTGAAAGTACTTTCCTTTCAATTTTTTAATTTGTACAAAGGAATGTGGAGATATACCAGTGCAGTAGACCTTTTAAATATATTTAAAGCTAATGTGGTTGGGTCTCTAATTGTTATTGCGACCATCGGCTATTTTAGGGGATTTCAAGATATTCCTAGATCAATATTATTAATTGATTTTATATTAACTATTGCTTTTGCAAGTTTGACTAGACTTGGGATTCGATATTATTTTTCACATCTTTTAAATCCGCATCCTTATAAATTAGAATTGTCAAAACGAGTCATTTTAATTGGAGCCGGGAGAACCGGTGAATTTATTTGTAAAGAATTACTCAGTGATTCAAAGCATCATATTGATCCAATTGGTTTTTTAGATGATAATCTTGATTTACACCAAAGATTAATTCATGGGAAAAAGGTATTTGGTAAAATTAATAATTTATCTGATTTTGTGACCCAATATGATGAAGTATTGATCTGTTGTCCCAGTGCACCTCGAAAGGAAATGCATAGAATTATCGAAGTTTGTAAAGATGCCGGAAAACCCTTTCGCACTTTACCATCAGTATCTGAACTTATTTCGGGACAAGTTTCTGTCAGCCAATTTCGTGAAGTTTCGTTGGCTGATCTTTTAGGCCGAGATGAAATCAAATTGGATAAAGCTTTAATTACTAATTACATCCATGGGAAAAGGGTTATCATAACAGGAGCTGGGGGAAGTATAGGTTCAGAGTTAGTTCGTCAGTGTCTTAGTTTTAATCCGGCATTACTTGTTATATTGGATATTAGTGAACTTAATTTATTCGAAATTGAAAGAGAGATCCTAAGTATTCCATCTAATGTTCTTGTCAAGCCTGTTTTATCTGATATTCGTGATCTTAGAATTATGAATAAAGTATTTCAAGAATTTGAACCTCAGGTAGTTTTTCATGCAGCTGCTTATAAACATGTACCTATGCAAGAAGCATTTCCATGGGAAGCAGTAAAAACAAATGTAATCGGCACATCCAATGTCGTTAAAGTATCCCTTGAACATAATGTTGAAAAGTTTGTTATGGTTAGTACAGATAAAGCTGTAAGACCTGTGAATGTAATGGGCGCTACAAAGCGATTAGCAGAGTTGATTTGTCAAGGTGCAAATTCGAAATATGGCACTCGATTTATGGCGGTTCGGTTTGGAAATGTACTGGGAAGTTCGGGGAGTGTAATTCCTATTTTTCAGGAACAAATACGTAAAGGCGGGCCAGTGACTATTTCCGATCCGGATATGGAACGATATTTTATGTCTATTCCTGAAGCGGCACAATTGATTTTGCAATCAGGTGGAATTGGAAAAGGTGGAGAGGTATTTGTGCTTGATATGGGGAATCCAATTAAGATTCTCGATGTGGCAAATGAACTAATTCGTTTATCCGGCCTTGAACCAGAAATTGATATAAAGATTAGTTATATTGGGGCTAGGCCCGGTGAAAAGAAATTTGAAGAACTTGTATTAGATTATGAACAGATGGATGATACATCTCACAAAAAAATAAGTATAGTTACATCTTCACTTCCTTTAAATGAAGTGAAAGAGATCACAGACAGAATTAAGAATGGCGTATTAAATGAGCATGGTTATGATAAAACTAAATTAAAAAATACACTTATATCGCTTGTGCCAGAATATCAACCAGAAACAGACATGGATGAAATTCAATATTTAAGGAGTAAACCAGAAGTTCAAGCATAAGAAATAGTTATTAGACTTATTTAATAAAAACAAACAATTTTGAATTTTTAAAAAGGCTCACATGATGAGCCTTTTTTATTTTGTGATTTATTTGAAGATATGTTTCTTTTACTGAAATTATTTTGGAATTAGCAATCGGCTTAAAATAATCCACCCATCACTCATTTTCAGTTTTTTGCCTTCCTCGACACTTCTTCTATTAAATTGGATAGGGAATTCCATAATATTACAATTATTTTTAACAAGGATAGATGCAATTTCCACATCAATATCAAATCCATATGACTGTATAGAATTCAAATTTATATCTGACTTATAAAAAGCCTTACATCCACATAAAACATCCGTAAAATGTTTTTGATGAATAAAATTGAAAATACCATTCAAAAAAAAGTTGCCAAAGTCTAACAGGGATACAAACGGGTTTAGAACTTGAACACGTGCACCAAAAACTGCATCAATATTTTTATTCTTGTTTAAAATCATTCCCTTTTCCATTTCTCTCAGATCCATTTCAAGATCCCCATCAAATAAAATAATTTTTTCATGTGATGCATTTTTGATTCCTGATTGTATGGCATTTCCTTTCCCTTTATTTTTGGGGATAGAAATCAGAGTTATAAATGAGCATTTTTTGAGAAATAGAGCCGATTGATCTGTGCTCCCATCATCTACAATGAGAATTTCATTGTCTTGAGAAAAATATTCTAAGCTTGAAATGAGAGACGGAATGCTTTTTGCTTCATTATGAATTGGAATAATGATGGAATAGGACACAAAGTAATTTAAGGATGTGAAATATAGTAATTATACTTCATTCTTGACTTTTTCTTTGTGAAATTAGTGGCATATATAAAGTTCATGTTTAAATAATAACAAAAGATTACTAATAGGAAAAATTTTGCGTAGTACTATTCATTCTTACATGATGGACCCAAATCCGTTTACACTCTTTGGCACAGATCATATCATTGCCAGTATACTATTCCTAATACTTTGGATTTGGTTGCCGAAAATCGCTAAACAAAATTTATCTCCTAAAATGCAAAATAAATTAGGAATCATATTGAGCCTCATTGTGATGTCTAATTATTTAATGTGGGTTCTCCTTGAATCTTTAGCTGGTACATTTGATCCAAAACTTCACTTACCTTTTCATTTATGTCGCGCAGCAAATTTGATGATTCCAATTGTCTTGATATGGAAAAAAGAACGCTTGTTTCAGATTCTATATTTTTGGGGAATGTCAGGCATGATTCAAGGCGCTATTACGCCGGATGTAACACATGGATTCCCACATTTCCATTTCTTTAGATTCATTATTGGACATAATGGAATGGTATTAGTTTTACTATATGCTATTATTGTTCATGAGTTAAAACCAACGCTAAAGGGATTAAAAGAGTCATTTATTGCGCTGAACGGTTTTCTTATATTAGCAACAATTATTAATTTAATTTTAGATTCAAATTATTTTTGGATATGTGCTAAACCACCCACTGCATCTTTATTAGATTATTTAGGCCGTTGGCCTTGGTATATTTTGAGTACAGAAATTGTTGCAATTTTACATTTTATTGTAGCTTATTTACCATTTTACTTTATTGAACAAAGGAATAAATCTTGAAGAAATCAGAAATAATATTAACAATTTTTTTTATTGGAACCTTAATTGCAGGAATAATAATGTCATCAAAAAATTTAAAAATAATGGCGCCTATTGCGCCAATCATTAAAAAAGATGTAACCGTACATGGTGATTATAGAGTTGATAATTATTATTGGCTTAAAGAAAAGGATACGAAGCCAGTATTGGATTATCTAAATGCAGAAAATGAATATACTGATTCAAAAATGAGTCATACAGATCATCTTCAAAAACAACTTTATACAGAAATGCGTAGTCGAATCAAGGAAGATGATTCAACAGTTCCATATCAAGCTGGGAATTACATGTATTATAGTCGAACCGAAGAAAGTAAACAATATGATATTTTTTGTCGGAAATATAAAACAATGGAATCCGATGAAGAAATTACGCTCGATTTAAATACCTTAGCTCAACACCACAAATATCTTGTTTTGAATTCTTATAAAATAAGTCCTAATGAAAAATATTTAGCTTTTACGATTGATACATCTGGTGCAGAATTACATAAAATGATAATAAAAAATATTAAGACTGGAGATATTATTGATGATCATCTTTCAAATCTAGATGGTTCAGTTGAATGGGCAAATGATAGCAAAACATTATTTTATACCATATTGGATGAAGCTCATCGGCCGTTTCAACTATGGCGCCATCAATTAGGAGAGCAACAATCCAATGATGTATTAATCTATCAGGAACATGATGACCGTTTCTTTGTAGATCTGTCAAGAACGAATAGTGGAAAATATCTAAAAATGGTATTGGGAAGTCAGGTTACTACAGAAGTTCATTTCTTAGATAGGAATAATCCATTGGATTCTTGGAAATTGATTCAAACTCGTGAGCAGGGAGTCGAGTATTTTGTATATCATCATGGTGATTATTTTTATCAAATAACGAATAAGGATGCCTTAAACTTTAAATTAATCCGCAAGCCTATTTTAGGGGGCAAGGAAGACGTTATTATACCAAATCGACCCACTGCATACTTAAAAAATATTACAATGTTTAAAGACCATATGGCTGTATCTGAAAGAGTTAATGGTTCATTAACGATTCGTATATTTGATTTTAATACAAAGTCATGGCAATCCATTGAAATGGATGAAGAAATTTATTCCATAGAATTCGATGCAAATTATGATTGGAATTCTGAATTTATTAGAATTGGATACGGATCATTCCTTACACCATATTCTGTTTACGATGTTCATTTGACATCGAATTTAAAAACATTAAGAAAAAAAGATGAAGTTTTAGGTGGATATAATCCGGAAAATTATATTTCAGAAAGAATCTGGGCGCCGACACATGATGGTAAAAAAGTCGCTATTACTCTTCTGTACAAAAAAGGGGTAGAGCTAAAAGGAGATAATCCATGTTTTCTTTGGGGGTATGGAAGTTACGGTGCTACGTATGACCCATGGTTTTCTTCGAATATTTTTAGTCTCATAGATCGAGGTGTTGTTTATGCCCGCGCTCATATTCGTGGATCATCCTTTATGGGGCGACAATGGTATTTAGAAGGTAAGCTAACTAATAAGAAAAATACTTTTAAAGATTTCATTTCTGCTGGGCGCTATCTTTCAGATGAAGGAATAACTTCTCCAAATAAATTGGCTATTTATGGTGGAAGTGCTGGTGGACTTCTTATTGGGGCCGTTATGAATATGGCGCCGGAATTTTGTAAAGTTGCAATTCCGAGTGTTCCTTTTGTGGATGTGATTAATACAATGCTTGATGAATCCATACCATTGACTGTTACAGAATTTGAAGAATGGGGGAATCCCAAAGAAAAGAATTCATATGAATATATGAATTCTTATTCTCCTTATGATAATGTTGAAAAAAAATCATATCCTCATACCTTGGTTTTAGCAGGTTATAATGATCCTAGAGTTCAATATTGGGAGCCCGCAAAATGGACGGCTAAATTACGTGCCAATAAAACAGATTCTAACGATTTGCTATTGAAAACAATTATGGGAGCTGGTCACTTTTCTTCTTCCGGTAGGTTTGATTACTTGAAAGATGTGGCATTTTATTATGCATTTACATTGGATAAACTTGGAATAAATTAATGCCATTGGTTTCCATAAATCCAGCCACTGGAATAGAAATACAGGTCTATCCAAGGCATTCACAAAGTGAAATACAATTGATTTTGGACCAATCAATAGAAGCCCAAAAAGATTGGAAAGCAACAGATTTATCACTTAGGCTACCCTGTTTAGAACGTATGGCCAGAACGCTTCGAGATCGTTCTAAAGAATTAGCCGTTCTAATGTCTCAAGAGATGGGGAAACCATTGACACAATCACTAGGTGAGATTGAAAAGTGTGCAAGCCTTTGTGAATATTATTTTGAATCAGCACCTGAATTTCTTTCCGATAAAACTGTAGATATCCCTGGTCAAAAAAGTTTTATAAGTATTCAACCAATAGGACTTATACTTGGTATCATGCCCTGGAATTTTCCATTTTGGCAAGTTTTTCGATTTGCAATTCCAACTATTACGGCAGGCAATGGTGCGATTCTAAAACACGCATCCAATGTTCAAGGATGTGCCGTTGCCATTGAATCGTGTTTTAGAGAGTCAGGATTTCCACGAAATATCTTTAGAAATTTAGTTATCCCTGGGAGCGATGTTTCGGAAGTGATAAAAAATTCCGCGATTGCAGCCGTAACCATAACAGGAAGTACACCAGCAGGAAAATCAGTTGCTAAAACTGCAGGCAGTGTTTTAAAAAAAACTGTTTTGGAATTGGGCGGAAGCGACCCTTATATTATTTTGGATGATGCAAATTTATCGCTCGCTGTGGATTCTTGTATCTCAGGAAGACTATTAAATGCTGGACAAAGTTGCATTGCAGCCAAAAGATTAATAGTTACAGAATCGGTTTATGATTCATTTCTTTCAATGATGGTAGAAAAATTGTCTGAAAAAATCATGGGAAATCCAATGGATGATGTCGATATGGGACCCATGGTTTCTGTGGAAGCACGTGATGAAGTGCATCATCAAGTAATGCAATCTATTCAAACTGGCGCTGAATTGGTTCTAGGAGGTGAGATTCCACAAGGTGTTGGGGCGTATTACCCAATT
>Ga0209151_1001594_pt1 | contig 13480 bp, 12 predicted proteins | sample SaaInlV_DNA_165m_FD_184688 | JGI IMG/M metagenome (GOLD analysis project Ga0209151, IMG submission 184688) | Marine microbial communities from expanding oxygen minimum zones in the Saanich Inlet - SI075_LV_DNA_165m (SPAdes) (version 2) | ecosystem: Environmental > Aquatic > Marine > Unclassified...
TAGTTTTCATTTTCTTTGAAGGTTTAGATTTTTTCATAACCTTTTTTTCAGTCTTAGATTTTCTTGGTTTAGATTTTCTTGGTTTAGATTTCTTTGACTTTTTAGATGTTTTAGTTTTCTTAGTTTTTGACTTTTTAGATTTCTTTCCACCTTTCATAGTCTTAGATTTCTTAGACTTTTTGGATTTCTTGGATTTCTTAGACTTTTTGGATTTCTTGGCTTTCTTGGACTTTTTGGATTTTTTGGCTTTGGTATTTTTAGAAACTTTGTATTTTTTACCACCTCTCATTAATCCACTAAAATATTGTTTTAATTCTTTAGAAACATTATCACATTTTTCTTTAAATAAATTATTAAATTGTTCAACTAATTCTTTATTTATTTCCAATTGTTTAGTAATATTTCCTTTTATAGTATTAATTATAGTATTTAAATTTTGTAATTCTTTTTCTAATTTTTTAATTTCTTCTTCAATATTACCACCAGTTTGTTCTTGTAATTTTAAATTAAAATTAGATAATTTATCAATATAATTTTTTAATTCACCATTTGTTTTTTGAATTCTTTCTTGTTCATCATTTTTAGATATTTTTTCTGTTTCTAATTGTTGCATATTATTAATTAATTCACCTTTTTTATCTTCTAATTCTCTTTTTTTTATTTCATTTTCAGAATATTTTTTTTCATCCTCTTCTTTTTTAAATTTTTTATCATATTTTTCTTGATCTTCATTTTTTGCTTTATTTAATAATTCTTCTCTCTCTTTTTTAATTTTTTCAATTTCTTTTATATACTCATCTTCATCTACCAAATAATTATAAACTAACATTACACTTCTTTTTTTATCATCGTCTGCTCCAGCTTGAGCAATTAAACCATCTTTTAAATTTTGTAATAAATCTAAAGAACTCATTATGTATATATAATTATACTATATTAAAAAATAAAATAACCAATAAAAAAATTAGAACTATATTAATTATATTTGTAATATCTTTTCCGTTATTATTTGTGGTAGTTTCAAAATTTTCATTAGATGGTTTTTGTTTATTAACGGGTTTATTTCTACAGGGATTACCACCAGCAGTTCCAATAAAAGCGGAACAAGGTCTATCATAAACATTTCTATCAAAAACATTACAGTGGGAATTAGTTGTTCCATCACTAACGCCAATTGAGCCTATTTGGTCGCTGGTTCCATATAAAATTTGATTTGTTTTAGGATTATATTCAGCTTGTTGTAGCATAGCATAGTCTTTTGATTTACAATCACACATATAATTATTTATTATATAATTATATATTTTACAAAAAATAATCGTTTTATGTTTTAATTTTGTATTTCTTACTTTTTTGGATTTAAAAAGGTTCATCACATTTTTTAATCCATGAAATATAAATTTCATCTTTATAATTTATATCATCATAAATTTTTCTAAAATTATTAGCATTAATATTACATATACATATTTTTTCTTTTTTATTGCAAATATAATTTATTTTTTTTTCATATATTTCTTTGTCTTTATCGGTTGAATAATGTTTCAACATATTATTTATAATTTTTGTCTCAGATAAATTAAAATATTCATTTCCAAACATAAAATAATTTACTTGTGTTTTATCAATCCATTTTACATCTATAATTTTATATCTTTTTCTAATATCTTCAATTTCATTTAATTTTAGAGTTGATAAATAGGTTTCATATTTATCTTTATAATTATTTTTATTCAATAAATTATCACAATAAGATATAATATTCTCCATTTTAAACATTAAATATTAAATAATATTTAATTTAAAATAATCAATTTTTATTTTTTAATTATTTATTATATAATTATATATTTTACAAAAAAATAATCATTTTATGTTTTTTATAAAAATTGATTATATTTTTATAATGAAATAATAAATATTATGGATGAAATAACAGAAAAATTAAAGAATATTAAACTTGATAATATAAAAGAAAAACAAACAATTATTATACAAAAAAATGTAAGAGGATTTATAATAAGAAAAAATTATTTATTTTTAAAAATATCAAGAATAATAAGAAAAAATAAATATATAAATAATTGCTGTTCTAATAAAAAAATAGATATTAATTCTTTATCATATTTAATAGATTATGAGCTTTCACAAAGTGATTGTATTAAAATTGGAATTGAAAATATATTAAAAGACTTTATTTTAGAAAATACAAATTTAAAAAATATTAAAACAAAAAATAAAAAAGGAATAAAAGAGAAAGACCATCTTTTTATGGATATAAATAAAAAAATAATTTATTATGCTGAAATAAAATCAAATTTAAATTTAGATACTGAAAAATCAAAACAAACATATAAAAAATGTTTAGATATAAAAAAAGAATTACAAGAAGAATATAAAGATTATGAAATTAAAATGTTTTTAGTTGGTGTTAGATATTATGAAAAAATAATAATTCCAAAAACAATATTAAAAAAATATAAAGAAATAAATAATAATTTATGTGGAATTAATGAATATTTTAAATATTTATCAATAAAATTTAAAATATTTAATGAAAAAGATTATAAAAAAATATTAAATTATCTTGTTAAAAAAATGTTTAAATATTAATTTTTTATTTATAATTTTTAATAATTAAATGTTTAGTATTTATTTCATCACCAACTCTACCTGAATGTATTTTAAATTTATATTTTTTATCATATTCACCAACAATATAATCTTTATATAAGTCTTCAATAAATTCAGTTTTACCAATAATCATTAAACATCTAATTTTAGTTTGTTTAAAAAGATTAGCTAATATAGTTTGTTCTTCTTTTCCAAATTTACAATAACCATAATCAGTAAATTCACTATCATATGGAGGGTCTAAAAACATAAAATTTTTTTTATCATTATATTTTTCAAATACATACTCAAAACTTTTATTAAAAATTTCTGTTCTTTTTAATAATTCTTCATATTTTTTATTTTTCAAATCATTATAATTAATCGTTTTATATTTTCCAAATGGAATATTAAATTTACCCTTTTTATTATATCTCATCATTCCTCTAAAACAAGTTTTTCTTTGATAATAAAATCTTTTTGCATTATCTAATTCATTATCTATTTTCATTTTATCTCTAATTTTATAATATGATTCTTCATTATTACCATTTTCTTCCATAAAATTATATATTTCATTTATTTGACCTTTTTTAATACAAGAATAAAAATCAATTAACTCTGGATGAATATCTGTAATAACCGCTTTTTCTGGTTTAAGATTAAAAAATACTGAACCATCGCCTATAAATGGTTCAATATATATATTATAATCATTAGGTATATGACTTTTAAACATTTTTATTTCATCACTCTTACCACCACTCCATTTAATTATTGGCTTTAAATCCACATTATTTTCTCCCTTCTCTATCATATTAATCAAATTACTCTTCTTTTTAGATTTATAATTTTCAAATCCTAACTTTTCACATTCTAATAATAATTCTTTTTTTGTCTTTTTTTTATTATCCACCTCTTTATCTTCATTTCCACTTATAACTTTTTCCACTTCTTTCTCTACCTTTTCCTTAATATTTTGACAAGGTATTTTTTTATTTAAATGTTTATCATAATGAGACTTTTGCTTAAAATCTTTTAAACATCTTTCACAATTATATTCAGGCATTATAATACTATAATATTTATTTTATAACTAAATTTGTTATTATTAATTATAAATAGTATTAAAAAATAATCAATTTTTATTTTTTAGATTTCTTACTTTTTTTAGTTTTAGATTTCTTACTTTTTTTAGTTTTAGATTTCTTACTTTTTTTAGTTTTGGATTTCTTACTTTTTTTAGTTTTGGATTTCTTACTTTTTTTAGATTTCTTACTTTTCTTATTCTTACCTCCTAATTTCATATTTTTTAGTTGATAACCTAAACCACTGGTTTCATCACCATCTTTTGGTTTAGTTATAGGTTCAGATTTTTTTATATTTTCAATTTCTAATCCATCAATCCATTTAAAATCTTTTGTCATAAAATGTTCTGCAGTAATATTCATTAAAATATTTAAAGTATTTGGATTTTGTGCGTTATAATAAGAATATTTTTACCTTTAAATGTTTTATTGATATTATTTAATGTTTCTACAATTCTTTTCATATACATTTTTTTATCATATTCATTTTTAATATGTTTATATTTATCACGAAATAGTTTAAAATTTTTTGAATTAATTTTATAATAATTTTTTAAATATCTAAATATTTTTTAAGTATCAAAAATATATTCATTTACATATACACTATCATTCCACACAGATAATTCATAATCAACCAAAATATTTTTAATTTTATTATTATCCATTTTATTTATATAATTAAATGCTATTTGAGCGGTAAGCATACATCTTATATGAATTTCTTTCACATAAATATGGATTATGTTTATGTTTTTTTTAAACTATCTATATCTTTCCATTTATTATTATTTCCATTTATATCCTTAACCAAATCTCTCTAAATGTCTTGAAATATATATTCTATTCTTATCATGCATAATAATACTTATCAAAATTAAATAATTATAAATTATAAATATTTAATACTCAAAAAAAATTAGTTAATTTATTTCTTAGATTTGGAACCCTTTCTCTTCTTGGAACCCTTGGAAGCCTTAGATTTCTTAGAAGCCTTAGATTTCTTAGAAGCCTTAGATTTCTTAGAAGCCTTAGATTTCTTGGCACCACCCTTCTTAGCTTTAGAACTCTTAGATTTCTTGGAAGCTTTTCTGGGCTTAGATGATTTAGAGCGTTTAGCAGTAGTTTTAGAGGTCTTGGTGGTCTTAGAAGCCTTAGAAGTCTTAGTTTTTTTAGCTCTCTTTTTTCCACCAGCTTGGACGGCACTGACAGCATAATTACCAATATTATTCATTCCTTCAGTCATATACATATTATATATAAAATAATTTTTTATCCCCTATAATTAATTATTTTATAAGGAAATTAATTTTTTTCTTTATATAAATAAAAAAATTCTGTTTTTATATTATTTAATAAATAACGCAATTTAATTGCTCGTATATTAAAACTTAAATTTTTCTTTCTATATTTATCTTTTTTATTAAGATTATCAATACAAAAATTTAAATCTTTATTATAATCTTCTTTTACTATATTTAATCCTCTATAAGATATTTCAAACCATTTATTTTCTACTTTATAATATATTATATGATTGTGAATATTTAATATTTTATTGGATGAATTATTTAATTTAACATTTTTATTATTTTTAAGTTTGTTTTCTTCTTTATATGTTTTAATTCTTTGTATTAAATTATTTATATTAATTATATGTAATTTATTTTTAATACTATATTTATCAGTAGCTCTCATAATACAATTATCAACAAAATCATCCATTTCATTTACTAAATTATCAAAATTTTCTTTATTTTTTGGTTCTTTAACATATCCTCCATTAGCCATTAATTTAGCAAATAATATATCCATTTTAAATATTTGTGCTGACTTTAAATCTTCAAATTCTCTTTTATTTTCATTAACAACATTAACCATTGTTTCTAAATCAATATTTGCAATATCATTTGTTTTATTATTAACCATTGTTTCTAAATCAATGTTTGCAATATCATTTGTTTTATTATTATTTTTTTTAAAATTATTAACAATTTCATTATGTTTTTTATTATCTCCAATATTAACTTCATAATTATCATAATCAATTATTTCATCTTTTGTAATATTTTTTATATTATTTTTATCTTCTAAATTGATATCTTCTTTAATATTATCAATATTAATTTTATATTTATTGCTTTTTACAGAAATATTTTCTTCTATATCATTTAAATTAATTATTATAGGTTCTTTAATTTCATTTTCAATATCTTCTAAATTAATTTCATTATCATCAAATTCATTATCAAATTCATCAAAATCTAATTCAATAGTATTATTCATTAAATTATAATTATTCATATTATTTTAAATTATATTAAAATACCAATTAAAATGAAAATATATATAAACTATAATATACAAATGTATGATAATAAAATTTATATTTATATAAATAATGATACAATAGATGTTAAAAATTATAGAATAATTAAATTTATTCCAAATATTATTTTAGATATATTAGAATTACTTTGTTATAAATTATTTAAAGTAGAAAATAAATTATTAAATTTTATAGAAGATAATAAAGATAATATTATGAGTTTTTTTAAAAATAATAAAATCATAGATAAACAGATAATAACAAAAAAAATATATGAAATAAGTTATTTATATTTTGATGAATTAAAAGAGATAATAATATCAAAATATTATTTTTTATTTGAAATAATATTTGAAACAACTATTAATTTTAATATTTATAATGTAATTAATCCTAAAAATATATCAGAATTATATTTAACAATTTTAATTAATAGTAATAACATAGTAGATACAATCTTTATTAATAATGATAATATTATAGATTATAATATGACTGAATTAAGAAATGTAAAAGAAAAAATAAATAATTTAATAAAAAAAATGTATATTTATAATTTAAAAAGAGATGAAGAATACTATATAGTTAATACAATATATATATTAATGATATTAAATACATATAATAATCTAACAATTAAAATAGGATATTTATTAAATTATTTAAAGTATATTGATATAAATATAATAAAGGATACATTAAAATTATTTAATTATTTTAATAATAATATAATTAATATAGATAAAATTGAAGAAATTATTTTGAATAAAAATATTAATCATTTAATAAATAATGAATTATTAAATATTCCAAATTGTAAAAATTGTAAAATATTTACAATTATTGATTATCAAAATTCGTTTATATTTTTATATGAGTATCTGTATTTAAATGATATAAATATTACAAAAAATGAAATTATAAAAATATTAAAAGATAATATTTCAATAATGATTGATAATAAAAATAAGAATAAAATTATATTTTAAATTATAGAATATTCATAAATGTTAAAAATAGATAATAATAATGTTAAAATAAATAATAAAATAAAAAATCAATATGAATTTTTATTTAAAAATGATAAACCATCAAATATAAAAATAACTATTAATAATAATGGTAATTTACAAATAATATTTGAATTAATACATTTTAATTACTTAGAAATTGAAACAAAACATAAAAAAATTATTAAAAATGATAATTATGATTCACTAATTTTTAATAGTGAAATGAATAAAGATGATTATATTAATATTAATTTTACTCTTTCTATAAACTCTAAATTAATATTAAAATCTGTTAAATTTAATAATAATAATGAAAGATTTAATATTCAATATGATAATATATTTATCATCAATCTAAAAGAAAATATTGATAGAAGAGAAAAAATATCTAAAGAATTTAAAAAATTTAACATAAAAAATTATGAATTTTTAGAAGCAATTGATGGGAAAACAGTATCTAATTATAAAGAAGTAAAACATAAAATAAAAACACGAGGTCATTATGGATGTTTATTAAGTCATAAAAAAGCAATACAATTATCAATTAATAGAAAATATAAAAATGTTTTAATATTTGAAGATGATATTGAATTAACAGAACATTTTTTTGATATATTAAAAAATATTAAAGTTCCAAAATATAATATGCTTTATTTTGGTGGATTAACTGATGGTATTAAATTATTTATGAATAATTTTTCTTATATTAAAGACTACAATGTAATGGGTGCTTATGGATATAGTGTTAATGAAAGTTTATATTCAACTATTATTGATTTAATTGAAAATAAAGTAAATTGTATTGATATGATATATGTAGAACATTTACAACAAAGAGATGATATTATATTATTAAATGATATTATATTAACAAATGAAGATACAACAAATACTTCTGATAAAGGTAATATTTTTTATACAAATTTAGATAAAATAAAAATTAAGTATGATATAGATAATAAAAATATTAGTTTTTTAAATGATAAAGATAATATTGAACATTGTTATATACTTGGTGAAAGTAATGATTTATTAGATTATTTTATACCTGAAAAATTTTATATTCATAATTTAAATCAATTAAGAAAAATTAAAGATGATTATAAATTAATAATTACAAATTTATTTAATATTAATGATATAAGTATTAATGATATTATTAGATATGAGTATTATATAATAATTACAGATTATTATTGGATTAATGATGAATTATTATTAGATAAAAAAGATAAATCAATTCCTTGGATATTTAATAATGATAGAAATGATATAAAAATTAATGAAAATATTATAACATTATTTAAAAAAGCAAAAACAATAATATTTTTATCAGAACATTCATTAAAAATTTATGAAAAACATTTTAAAAATATGAATTTTTTATTGTTAGAACCTCCTAAAATTGATAAAATAGAGTATTATACAAATCCAGATAATATTAAATTAGGAATTATTAAAACAGATTATTTTTTTAATGAAACTGAAGTAGAAAATATTATTAATAAATATTATTCTCATAGAAATATTCAAATTATATATATTAATAATGAATTTTATATGAAAAATTTTAAAGATTTTTTAATTGAAAATCAAATTAATTCTATAATATATTTACCTTTATATCCAGTTTGTTATAATCCAAATATTGAAATTATAAATAGTTTAAACATAAAAATTTTTAGTCATTAATAATTATAAATATTTTATTAAATTATTAATATAATTATTATTTTTTAATTTATTATTAAAACCTTTTATTTTTTTATACATCATTCTCTTATCAAAAGAATAACATATTTCAATTATCTTTTTTCTTAAATCTTCTTTATCAAATTTATCACCATAAATTATTGATTTATCATTATCTTTTAATGTATATTTTTTTGATTTTATTAACCATCCATTAATATTTTCTTTAATAATTTCATTATTAGGTGTTGTATTAATTGTAATTACAGGTGTTCCAACTTGTATTGCTTCATAAAATCCTAAACCCAAACCTTCATGACTTCCCATATGTATAAATATGTCATGTTTTCTATGCATATCAATTATTTCAAAATATGACTGATTTTTATATATAAAAATTATATTTTCATTATAATTATTATTTATTTTATCTTCAACTTTTTTATTTTGAATATAAACATATAATTTTATATTTTTAATTTTTATATTATTAAATATATCACAAATTCTATTAATATGTTTTCTCACAAAACTATTAAATCCACCAGAACAATAAAATTCAATATTTTCTTTATTTTTTAATTTTTTATATTTAATAAAATTATGATTTAAATTAAAACCCAAATAATCTATTTTTGTATTTATTTTAATATGATTTAATAATTTTAAAGAACTTTTATTATTACATAATATAACATCAAATATATTATATTTATATATTTCATCATATCTTACTATTTCTATATTTGGTATTCCAATACATTTAACATTAAATAATTTAAATAAAGATACAACATGATATATATGTTCGTAGCATATTTCTGGTATTATAATTGTTGAAATATTAGTTTTTAAAATAAAATCAATTATATCTTCTAAAGTAATTTCTTCTCTTGTTTTATTATAGTAAAAAATATTATCATAATTCCATTCATTTTGTTCTGTCTGTAATAATAAATTTTTATCATTTGCTTTGTAAGGTTTAAATGACATAATATTAACATTATAACCATTTTTAGTTAATTCTATATAATATTCTCTACCTTGTATTCCTAAACCCTGATCCGCCCAAGGAATTAATATTCCAACATTATTTTTTTCTAATATTCTTTCTTTTTTCAATTTTATATTTTCCACAACATTTAAAAATTTATTAAATATATTTTTTTCACTTAAATCAATTTTACATTTTCTATTCTTCATTGTTTCCAAATATTCATTATTATTATATATTTTTTTAATATATTTTATCCAAAAATTTACATTCTCATCTAAAAAATCTGCATAATCTTCTAATAAATATTTTAAATTACCATTTTTTGTTGATAATATTGGTATTTTATTAATCATTCCCTCATAACCAACTCTACAAAATGTTTCATCCACCATTGAACCAATTAATAATAATTTGGTTTTCTTATATATTTCAGTTATATCATCCACTTTTTCTCTTATTAATAATACTTTACTATTATATTTATTATTTCTTTTCTCTATAACTTTATTTAACTCATCATAAAATTTATTATTATTTTTTTCACTATCTATTAAAATAAAAGGGCAATCTATATCTAATTTTTCTAATAAATTTATTAACATCCATCCACCTTTATAATAATTAATATTTATCATTGTTATACAATCAGCATCTTCATTTATTTCTGTTTTAATATTATTTAAACTTATTGTATCAATTACTGGAATATCAACATTATAATATTGTTTAATTACTTTTTTTACAAAATAACTTGCACTATATAAATAATCACAATTATTATAAACTAATTCAAAATTTTTTGATTTTGAATGTAAGCAAGTTTCTAAAATATTTATATTAGAATAATCTTTAAAATCAATTATATCTTGCCAAAAACAAAATCCAGAAATAAATGGAATATTTAAAACATTACATAATTTCATATACTTTATTCTATTAATTCCTTGATGTGATACACATACTGGTTCTAAAAAATTAATTAATTTAATTAAATCAATTTTATCATTTACCATTTCAACTATTTTAACATTTTCTTTTTCTATTATATTTAATTTTTTAAAATATTTATAATCTTTATCTATGAATGTTATTATAATTGGATTATAACCAAATTCATACATTTTTTTAGATAAATCATATAACCATTTTTCTCCACCACCTGTAAAATTTGGATAAGACCAATCACATAAAGTTAAAAATGTTTTTCTATCATTCTTTAAATTTTTAAAATCATCTAAAATATAATTTAATAGAATTTTAGTATAATTATCATTTAATTTTATTTTATTTATATTATCTAAATTCCATTTTTCTGGAAACATATAAATAAAAATATAAAAAAATAACTTACTTTTTCCTAATTAAGTAAAAACTCATTATTATAATTATTATTATCGCAAATATTAATAAATATAAATAATATTTACTAAATTTATTCTTTTTTTCTAATTCATCATCAATATCACTTTTATCATTTTCTAATTCTAATTTATCATTTTCTAATTCTAATATCATATTATTTAATTTTTCATTTTCATTTTCTAATTCTTCATTATCGCTTTCTAATTCAGTATTTTCATTTTCTAATTCAGTATTTTCTTTTTCTTTAATATTCAATTTATTTTTATAATCGTTAATTATATTTAATTTATCATCTATTATTTTACCCGTGCTATTTTTTAATTCATTTATATTATCTTTTAATGATTTAATATTTTCTATATTATCCTTTATTAATTTACTTTTCTCTTTTATTTCATTTGTTTTTTCCTTTATTATATTTGCTTTATTATTAATTTCCTCTTTTAATTTACTAATACTATTTTCTAAATCTTTTATTTCATTTACATAACCATTAATTCTATTTTTTAAATTATCAATTTCCTTTATTTTACTATTTAAAGTATTTTGAATACCTGATATTTTATTATTCAAATTTTTAATATTCAATGTTTTATTTTTTATCTCATTATTTAAATTATCAACTATCTTATTTATTTCATCAAATCTTTTTTGTAAATTTGTCATTCCATTTTTTAATTCCTCAATAATACCCACTTTTGAATTAATTTCATTAATATTATTCTTTACACTATTTTCCAATTTTTTTATTAAATTACTTTTTTCTGATAATTCTTTTGTTATTTTACTTAAATTACCAGTTAAACCCTTATTCTTATTAATTTCCTCTTCTAACTTATTTGTTATATTATTAACATTATCTCTAAGTGTATTAACTAAATTAGTTTTTTCATTTATTTGTTTTGTTAAATTACTAATATTCCCTGTTAAACCTTTATTCTTATTAACTTCTTCTTGTATTTGTGTTTTAAAATTATTAATTTGATTTTCTAATTGTTTTATTAAATTACCTTTTTGTGTTATTTGATTTGTTAAATTAGTTATATTCCCAGTTAAACCTTTATTCTTATTAACTTCCTCTTCTAACTTATTTGTTATATTACTAACATTATCTCTAAGTGTATTAACTAAATTAGTTTTTTCATTTATTTGTTTTGTTAAATTACTAATATTTACTGTTAAACCTTTATTCTTATTAACTTCTTCTTGTATTTGTGTTTTAAAGCCACCAATTTCTTTTTCTAATTTATTTATTAAATTGCCTTTTTGTGTTATTTGAGTTGTTAAATTTGTAATATTTGTATTTAAACCTTTATTCTTATTAATCTCATTACTTAATTTTTCTGTTATATTATTAACCTGTGTATTTAGTGTATTAATTGAAGTTGTTTTTTCTTTTACTTGATTAGTTAAATTAGTAATTGAAATATCCATTTCACCTATTTTATCAATATTGTTTTTTATTTTATTTTCAAAATCATTTATTTTAATATTTTTTAAATTTAATTCATTTTTATAGTTTTCAATATTATTTTTTTTTTCTTCTATTTCTTTTTTTAAATTGCTAATAATTTTATCTAAATTATTAATTTTAATTTCTAAAGATGAAATTTGGGATATATAATTTGTTATTTTATTTGTTTTATCAGTTATTTGACTATTTAAAGAATTTATTTTTTTTGTTAAATTAGTATTTTCATTAATTTTATTTTTAATTTGATTATTTAATTCATTAACTTTATTTTGTAATAATAATTTTTCATTATTTAATGTTGAAATAGTATTTTTATGTGAATTAATAGTATTTTTATGTGAATTAATTTCATTATTTTTCTGATTAATTTGATTTGTTAAATCATTTATTTGATTATTTGCATTTTTTAATTTATTCATTGCATCATTATATCTATTTCTCCATCTTTTTACTGGATTATAATGTTCTAAATAATTATTATTCATATATATAATTATTTAATAAAAAATTTATTTTTTTAAATATTTAATCAATAAAAATAAAACAATAATTGTTAAAAAAATTATAATACCATATAAAATATATTTATTTGTTTTTATTTTATTGTTTTCATTTTCTAATTCAGTATTTTCATTTTCTAATACAGTATTTTCATTTTCTAATACAGTATTTTCATTTTCTAATTCAGTATTTTCATTTTCTAATTCAGTATTTTCACTTTCCAACACAGTATTTTCACTTTCCAACACAGTATTTTCATTTTCTAATGTTTTAATAATATTTTTTAAATTAACAATTTCTTTAGTAGCATTTGTTAAAGCATTTTTACTATCATTATATATTTTTGTTGTTTGTTCTAATCCATTTTGTGCATTTTTAATTTGATTATTTAATGTTTTAATAATATTATTT
>Ga0209151_1001598_pt1 | contig 13457 bp, 25 predicted proteins | sample SaaInlV_DNA_165m_FD_184688 | JGI IMG/M metagenome (GOLD analysis project Ga0209151, IMG submission 184688) | Marine microbial communities from expanding oxygen minimum zones in the Saanich Inlet - SI075_LV_DNA_165m (SPAdes) (version 2) | ecosystem: Environmental > Aquatic > Marine > Unclassified...
ATCAATATTAGATCATCTAAAGTGATTCTACCAGATTCTAATTCTGTGCAATAGAAATCTAAATCATCTAATTCGGGTTCTCGGTCTAAAAATTTAAGATATTGGTTACGAATAGATTTTCGTATGCTCATTCTAAATTATTTAATCAGGCTAGTAATTTAGATTTCTAGACAGCAAAGTCAGGGTTAGATAATTATACCAGAAAAATTGAACTCAATACACATGGTAAGAAAGGAAAGAATGAGATATTGGAAAATCACTGCCAAAGAAACAGATGATTTTGATTATGATGAAAGTAAATTACTAAACTGGGAGATTAAATGTATTAGAGAACCAGAAGAGGAAGCACATTTTATCGGAGTTTTCATGTATAGAAATGGAACAGCATATGATTATGAATCTGTCAAGGGAATATGTTATTTCTATAATAATATAGATAGAAATGAACTTCCAGAAATTACTAAATTTTTACAAGGAAAGTATAACGGTAAAGAAATGGAAAAAGGGGATAGAATAATTTTGAAAGGTTCAGATGAAATCTATTCAAGTAAAGACATAGGAGCATTAGCAAAAGAGATGGAAACCAAATTCAATACAAAAGCAATCATATCATTAGAATTTGAAGATATTTCAGCAGATGCATTAAAGGAAGCAGGAATGCCTGAAGCAAAACTACTACCTGTTCCAAAATAGATGATTTCAGAAAATATACATTTTCATACATCATACGACAAAAAGATCTAGTTGTCAGATTTAGAAAGTATCAATAAACATCTCGAAGAATTAAGAAAAAGATTACTAAGAATAGTTTTAGTTATTGGAATAATTACAGTTGTGATTTTAACATTTCATGCAGAGCCAATCATCATAGGAGAAATCACCCTATACTATCCATTGCCAGACCCTCAAAATAACATTGCAGCACAAATAACAAATCATATGAAAGAAAATTTAGTGCCAGAAGGAGTTCAATTAATTCAAACAGCTCCAGGACAAGCATTCTTTGCTCAAATGTATGTTTCAGCATTAGTTGGAATGGTAGTAGGAATGCCAGTAATCATTAAAGAATTTGTAGGATTTATCAAACCAGCATTAAAAGAAAATGAAATTAATGTCAGTAGAAATATTTCATTACCTGCACTAGGATTATTCATTACAGGTTGTGTATTTTCATATAATTTTGTAATCCCATACATTTTAGAATTTTTATATCGATATGGTGAATCTGCAGGATTAGTTACTTTTCTAAATGTAATGGAGTTTGTAACTTTTGTATTACAATTTTTATTAGCATTTGGATTTTCATTTCAACTTCCACTAGTTATGTATGCAATATCAATGTCAGAAATGGTAGGTAGTGATTTTTGGAGAAAGAATGCAAGATATGCAATTGTAATCATTATAATTTTTGGTGCAGTTATAACTCCAGATGGAACAGGAGTGACAATGATGTTTGTTGCAGGTCCAATGATAGGATTGTATTTTGCAGGCATGTTATTCATTGAGCGTAAACAACGTGAAAAGTTGAACACTTAAATCTGAAATAAGGGAAGTTGGGATATAATGTTAGGAAGTACTGAAATCATAGTTTTGGTAGTAGTGATAGGAGTACTAATTTTCGGTGCAAAAAAAATTCCAGAACTGGCAAAAACATTTGGTAAAGCCAAAGGAGAATTTGAAAAAGGAAAAATTCAAGGAGATCAAGAACTAAAAGATTTCAAAGGTGAAATAGACAATGTTTCTAAAGACAAAGAAGCAAAATCAGACTGATTTTTCACATAGTTTTGCCAAATCATCCAATAAAGTAGAATAATTTTCAGCCAATTTTGATTTATCCAGTAATTTTGGAATTTTCATCATTCCCGTCAATTTTAAATCCACATCAACTAAAATTTTTGTTCCTTCAGAAATTTCAACAAATTCTTGTCGGATATAGCTACCCTTAGACTTTCCACCAATTACATAAACTTCATGTAAAACAAATGGTTTTGAAACATGTTTGGACATTAGTACTAATTCCAAATCTCCCAATTGCAGATGTTCTTCAACTACTGCAACATCACCTCGAACTGAACGTATACGAGTAGATGGAAAATATTTTGGAATTAATTTTTCATATTGTTCATAATTAGAAAAAATATTAAAAACATCTTTTCTTTTTGCATGAATTATTTTTTCTAATGAGAACGTAGCCAACAGTATTTTAGAAACTACCCCATCGTGGGTATAAATCATGATCAATATCAAATTGATCAAGACATTTCCCAACCCCGTGATTTACAATATCATCAATTGTTTTGGGTTTGGTATAAAATTCAGTAACAGGAGGCAAAATAATTACACCTAACCTGGAAAGTTTCAGCATATTTTCTAAATGAATTGCAGACAAAGGTGTTTCTCTAACCATTAAAATTAATTTTCTGTCTTCTTTAATTGTGACACCTGCTGAACGTGCAACAAGAGTATCATCATACCCATTTGCAATTGCAGCCAATGTTTTCATACTGCATGGAGCAACTATCATACCATTGATTCTGTGAGTTCCACTAGAAACACTAGCTGCCATATTTTTTTCATCAGAAGTATTTGTGGCAAGTGATTTAACATATTCAGGAGTATATTCAGTTTCCATAGAGATGCATTTTTCCCCCCATTCAGACATTACCAAATGAGTTTCAATGTTTAATTTTTTTAATGTCTCAAGCATTCTAATTCCATAAATTACACCAGTACTACCAGTAATTCCAACAATTAACTTCATTAATTATTCTGGAAAATAGCACTATTTACAATAGACTTTCCATTAGCAGTGTTTTTAAAATTGTCATGTAGCAGTTTTCCAGACCTCCTTAGCATATGTAGAATGATTATCAGATAAAAAGTATGATTCATAGTCACAAAGTCTAAAGAATCAAAAAATTTTCTGTGTAAATCAATTTCAGTTTAGGCTTAGATCGATACTAGATTTGACCTATTACCTTGAATAATTTTTTTAATAATCATTAATTCTATGAGTTGCAAAAAAGGATATGTCCATAACTTCGCCTGGTTTGAAATTTTATCAAAAGAGATGTGTATTAATTGTCAACAAGAAAAAGCCTAGCCTGTTTCACAAATAAATTTCTCAGAGAAAAACTATAGATTTTCAGATATATCTTCTTCAACAGATTTACTATTTTCTTTTTCCAGCTTTCTTCTCTTTAGCCATAACGAAATACCACCTGCTGCCATAGCAGTTAGTAGAATCACACCTGCCATTTGTAATTCTACAGAGTAAAACATGATTATACTAGATACGATATTTGAAAAAAACATTGTGGTTTGTTCCGATCCAACAAATTAGGATTTTACATATATTAGATGCCAATATTTAGGCATAATATGATCAAAAGTTCTGAAATCAAGAAGATAGTTAATGATTATTCAGATGTAAAAATAGGAGTCCTAGGGAGTCATTCAGCTTTAGAGGTAATGGATGGAGCAAAAGATGAAAATTTTGAAACAACTGTTTTTTGTCAAAAAGGCAGAGAAGGACCATATCAAAGATTTAACAGAATTGCAGATCAAATAGTAGTTTTAGATAAATTCAAAGACATGGCATCAGCAAAAAACCAAAAAATGTTAAGAGATTCAAATACAATAGTAGTTCCACACAGATCACTTACAGTCTATTTAGGATACAAAACAATTGAAGAGAAATTTAAAGTTCCAATTTTTGGAAATAGAAAATTATTTCAAGCTGAAGAAAGAACTGCAAAAAAAGGGCAGTATTATCTATTAGAAAAAGCTAGAATCAAATATCCAAAATTATTCAAAGATCCTAAAAGAATTAACAAGCCATCAATTGTAAAAGTTCAAGAAAAAAAGAGGCCATTAGAAAGAGCATTTTTTACAGTTTCATCATACAAAGACTATAAAGAAAAATCTGAAGAAAAAATCAAACAAGGTGTAATTGCAAGAAAAGATTTAGAGAAAGCAAGTATAGAAGAATTGGCAATTGGAACATACATGAATTTTAATTTCTTTCATACACCCATTTCAAATCAAGTAGATTTCATTGGAATTGAAAGACGACTTCAAACAAATATTCATGACTATAATGCACTGCCAGCCAAAGAACAATTAGAAATGGATATTGATTTACAAAATATCGAAGTGGGTCATACTCCGGCAAGCATTAGAGAATCATTGTTAGAAAAAGTACTCAAAATGGGAGACAAATTTGTGGCTGCTGTAAAAAAAGAATATGCACCAGGCATAATTGGTCCGTTTTCACTTCAAAGTGTAATCACAAAGGATTTGGAATTAATTGTATATGACGTATCATTAAGAGTTCCAGGAAATCCAATAGTTGCCACAACTAGTCCATATACAAAATATCAATACGGTCAAACATTTGGAGTAGGAAGAAGAATTGCAATGGAAATCAAGAGAGCACAAGAAGAAGACCGTTTAGATGAAATAGTAACATAAAAAGATCAAAAATTTAATTTTTCAGTATGATTTTTAAAATATTCCTGTAATGCAACATTAGAGCGGACATCCTTATAGGAATCCAACATAATATTCATAATTTTATTTACATGTTTTTTTAATTTCTTGATTCTTTGAAGGGCAATTGGATGTTGTAAAGTTCTAATTTTATCATGATGATCAATTCTTGTAATCACCATAGAGATTCGGTCAATTTCTTCTTGAATATTTTCTAATAATTTTAATCCATTTTTAGTAAATCCAAACTGACTTCCATCAGCAGACATAATTGTAGGGATTGTTTTGATTGATTCAATTTCAGAATTTTGATAAGACACAAAATGTTCCATCATAGATGTAAATTGTTCGCGAGATTGTGGTTTTTCATATTTTTTATAGAAAGAAGTTTGTTTCAATGAACGCGATTCAAGAAAGCCCATAATCTCAAGTCTTTGAAGCGATTCAATTACCTCAGACTCAATTCCACCACATTTTTCAACTATATTTTTTATATCAGACCACTGATCAGTGCAAAATAAAATGTAATCATTGTGAATTAATGTCAAAGTTAACCATGTCTTTTGAGGGTTTTCTAATATGTGTAGGGAATTGAAATAAGTACAAAATACAATTTAATAGAAATTAAATGGCGAAGCCCTCTAAATTGCAGAACATTAAGAGATTTCCTCTTGTGGTCAAGCGTCTAAACGCCTGATTGCCTTTTTCGTTCTGCGGGGCTACGCACCTTATTCATTAGTTTTTGTAACTAACGACATCATTTATTATAAGACATTCATCTATTTAAGATTATTATAGAATTATTACAATAAATAAATAGATTTTATATAAATCTTAATTGATAAATTTAAAGAAAAACATATTTTCACCATAAAAAACTGTAAAATGTTAATTGGTTAGATAGGGGAATATGTTGAATACCTTTCATTCTAATTTCAGATGATTAAAGCGGTTTGACATCTGAAATGGATTGCTGATACCAATTAACATTACAAACATTATTCTGGACAATTAATGAAGAAAAAATATGAGTAAAATGATATTCATCAAGGAAATCATAAGTATTGAAAAAGAACCCAGATTATGTCCCACATGTCAAAAAGAGGATAGATTAGAAAAAGACATGATGATCAGAGAAGAAAGATCAGGAGGCAGAACAATTCTATGTTCACGATGTGAAGCACTGATTGTAATTACAAGTAATAAATTGATAAATCCAGAATTATCATCAAGTAAGGGAGATACAATTATGCTAAAAGAACCACATTTGATACGCAAGGTTACATACTGACACCATATTTTATATTCAAAATAGAAACAAAACGATATAATAACTCAGCATCACCATGTTAATTCATGGGAGATTCATTAACTACATACGATGAATTGAATGAAGATATTCAATTTACTGAAGATGAAACAAAAGCACTATTGAAATTAAGTGAAAAAGAAATTTTGATACTAGTTCTTTCTGAAATGAAAAAACAAACAGAATTAATGTCAAAAAGTTAAATATCAATAATTATTCTTTAGATTTTGCAAGTAATTCCTGTATCACATAACTTCTAACATTGGCAAATTCCCATTCTTTTAAATCTGCTAACCTACATTCTTCTTTGATTATTAATCCTGCAAGACCGTCACTCCAAATATGACGCTTCAAATCATAAACTTCAACAACTTTTCCATGCTTTGTAATTTTGATTGCACCATGACATCTTTTGATAATTTGTAGTGCTACCCTTTTGTAGATTTTCTCAAAATTAGCCATGATAGAAATTTGATTCATCATATGAAAAAGGTTCGGATTTTAAATTCAATAAAGGAAAACAGATTATTCTTTTAAATTATATTTTTAGTCACAAAAATTCTAGGAATCATTAAGTAATGAATCCCAACATTCTTGTATTTTTAAGATATGGTCTTCAACAAATTCCACCCCATCTTTTTTTAATATAATTGAAGGATTACTATTTCGAACAAACCAACTTTCACTGGAATCAATAGTAATCAAATTCATATCTTCTAATTTGTTAACATGTTCTCGAAATTTGCCAACATTAGTTTTTTTACAATTTTTAAAAATATCAGTATATTTTTTTACTCCATTTTTTATGGAAGCAAGAATAACATAGTCAATAATATCCAATTTATCCAAATTCAATCTAAAAAAAATAGATACTGAAATTACATAAGATTGTCTATGAATTAACTTTTAAAGAAATACCATAACAATATACAGCAGAATTACTAAAAAACGAGTGCTGATGATTAATCAAACTCTCTAAGCTATACTGATAACATGATGAGCATTGCCGAATTATGAAGCATTTTTAAAAATACATTAGCAATGATCATGACCACAACCACAAGAATCATCATTGCCTTGAAGAGCCCTTAATTTTCCAACTATTTCGTCATGAATTTTAAGTAAATCAGTAACTTGATTTTTTAGTTCTTCAGTATTCCAATTTTCTTGTTGTAGTGTTCTAACAGTTTCAATAATTTCTAGATCAACATTCATAATGTTATCCATCAATTCTTCTTGTTCACTCATAACCAGATATTATTGTACTAAGAAAAAAACCATTCTAATTTATTTTAAAAATTAGGCTTCCATTCTCTCTTTTAGTAGTTTTTTTCTAACCAATAACGGAATTTTGTAATATGCAGCTAAAGCCATAGCATCAGATGCACGATGATTCCGCAACACAAGGTCTTTTTTACCTGTAAAATACAGATTTGCCCTCAAGACATCACCGCTTTCATAAATTTTCACCTTAACTAGAGATAGTTCATTTTGTTCACAAATTTCTTCAATCATGCGATATATCGAAGGAGCTTGTTCACCTTCAACATCATCAAAACTAGAGATGTGCTTTGCGACTTCGCCAGAAAATGCACGCATGTGGAATTCTTTTCCATTATCAGCTTTTAGAACAACCATCCCTTCAACAGCATAGGGGTCAACAAATCCAACATAATCAATTTTTACAGAATCATAATCAGGTTCAGGTGCTTGATCAATATCCATCGTATTACGCATAAACTTTGCATTTATGGCTTATAAATATAGCAAATTTTTGAGATCAAATTTAGAATTAACATTTTTAAAAACGATCAATATTGAGGCATAACCCCAAATTATTTAAAATCCCGATATAAGGTAGCTTAATGTCAACAAACCCAGAAAAAGCAGTTTCGTATGTTCTAAGCAAATACGTTACAGAGTACATGAACAAAGATGTATTGAAGTTGAGTTTGAAAACTCAAACAAGGGATGCAGCTACAATGCTACGTAGTTATGAAACAGATGACATTATTGTAATTGATAAAGAAAAATTTCCAGTAGGAATTGTTACAGATGAAGATATTCTCAGTAAAGTTAGTGATGCTACCGTATACGCAGAAGCAACAACACTAGAAGAAATTATGAGTAAACCAGTTATTACAATTAGCGAGAAATCAACATTGCAAGAGGCATTGCATATTATGCGAGATAACAACGTTAGAAAACTTCCAGTTGTATCAAAAAAGAATTTTGTTGTTGGAATGATTCTTCAATCAACCATCGCAAATGCAATCAGAGATGCAACAGCTACCACACCAAGACTTCTTAGTCCGCCAGTAAAAGCAGTATTGGGAAATTTAGGATTTGTATTACAATTTGCAGGAGTGTTATTATTAGTTCCAGCAGTTGTTGCAACTTTATTAGAAGATACAGTTACAGCATCTGGAATTTATTTGACCACAGTTTTGTTACTAGTTACAGGATTTTTCTTAAATTCATATGGTGAAAAATCAAGTCTGAATCTACAACAGGCGTCAATACTAGTATTTTCTAGTTTGTTTTTACTATCATTATTTGGAACAATACCATATCTGTACGTGTTTCCTAGTGATGAAACAGCAGTTGAAGTGTTTGCAAATGCATTCTTTTCAAGTGCTGCAGGATTTACAACTGGAGGAATATCATTATTTGATGAACCAGAAAAATTATCACAAAGTTTCACATTTTTCCGAAGTTACACACAATTAGTTGGAGGAATGAGTTTCATATATTTAGTAATTACAGCATTCTATCCAGAATCAAAACTACAAGCAATGCGTGGTTTCATATCAGGTAAAACACTTCACATGAAAGAACTGTTTCTTACAATTACAGTAATTTTTGCAATCTATATTGTAATTGTTGCATCATTGTTATACATATTTGGGGAACGGAATATTATAGATAATTTTTCGTTAGCGATGAGTACTCTGTCGACAGGAGGATTTACACCAACATCAACTATCCTTGAAGGTTTGTTGTGGCAAGAACACATTGTCTTGATGGGTGCAATGATACTAGGAGCTTTGCCATTTACATTCCATTATGCATTTGTTAGAAAAAAATTCCTATCACCCAAATTAGGTAAAGAAGTGTTAACATATTTTGCAATTTTAGGTGGTGCAACAATATTATTTGCAGGAGTTAGTGGTTTGGACCCAATGCAAAGTGCATTTTATTCTGTTTCAGCAAGTACTACAGCAGGATTACAAATAGAAAGCTTAGCAGGTCTTAGCGGAGGAGCACATACAATTCTAATAATTTTAATGTTCATAGGAGGATGTGGATTTTCAACAGCAGGAGGTTTGAAAATTTTCAGATTATTCCACCTGCAAGACATCAGAGCATTTATGTCCAAAGTAAAAAGATCAGAATTACCTAGTCAAAATAAAAAAGAAATTATCTCAACTCTAATCATTATTGCATTATTTCCAATAATATCAGCAATTACAGGAGCACATCTTGCAGCAATAGAAGATGTGCCTTTTCAAGATGCATTCTTTGAGGCAGCAGGAATAATTACAACAGGAGGACTGTCAGCAGGAGTAATAGATTCAGAGACAGATCCTGCAACAATGATAGTATTAGGATTTTTAATGATTTTTGGACGGCTAGAGATTATTGCCATTATCTATATTTTTGTGCCTAAACTTAGTTGAGATAGAATTTAATTCAATTAAGAAATATCAAATTTAACAACAAAAAGACATGTCAACAACCAACAGAGGTAAAAAAATAATAATTATAGGATTTGTATCAATTGTAATATTATTTTTAATATATGGCAGATATCAAGATCCAGAAGTTTTTACTCCCAGTGCATTAGAATCAATACAAAGAATAGCTCTTGGGTTCTACATAACAATGATTACTGCAATTGGAGGAATTGGATTTGGAATATACAAATATCAAAAAAATAAAATCGAGGAACAAGGAAAAGACATACTAACAACAATTGCAATTGTCACTTCAAATTTAAAATCACGTAAAATTTTCATAATTTCATTCATTGGCTATGGAATATTTTTTTCACTAGTGTCAGGAACCTTAGTGTATCAACCAGAAATTAATTTTGTTACGCATTATGGAGCTACAATACCTTCTGGATTCATTGCGCCATGTTGTGATGATCCAGGATACATGCCAAAAATTATAATTTATCTTACAGAACATGTAGGGTTACAGATTATCCCCATTAATTTAATACTACAAATTATTGTCTCATATTTAGTAGCAATAAATTCAGCAATAGCAATTAATGCATATACAATATCCAAAAAGGGTAGAGGTATGAGCAGTATAGGGGCAGCAACAGGATTATTTATTGCATGTCCAACGTGTGCAGGAACATTCCTTTCAATATTTATTGGAACTGCAAGTGGAATTGGATTATCAATATTACTGACACAATTACAAACATTATTCATTGCATTATCAATTCCAATTCTAATCATTACACCATATATTATGGCAAAAAAATTACAAAATGCAGACGGAAGTTGTAAAATAAATTTTAAGACTTGAACGCCTTAACTTCTGGAATTTTGTAATTTCCAATATCATACCCGTCCCTACGAAGGAATTTGAGGGTTAATTTGTAAATTAACTCATCATGATCAACAGTTTCAAGTATTTCAGTCCAGAGAACTCTACCATTTTGGTTAATTTGGTTTTTAAATTCAGGGTTTAGTGATTCTGCAATTGCCTTACATTCATCCATGGTTTTCCCATTTTTATAAGCACGAACACGCCTATCACAACTATCCATGCATTATTAATTTGAAAATTGTAAATAAACCTAGTTTGTAAGGATTGGAAACAAATACTAGAGAAATAAAAAATAGAAAGTGGCAATAAACACAACTGAAGAATATGTGGATTTTTTTATAAATCTCAACATGGGTGAAAAAGTTAGTTTACTGAGCTTTGTTAATAATGAAAGAATGGTACTAAAACAAAAATTACAAAATAAAATTAATAAAAAAGAACCAATTAAAAATGGAATTACTATTTTAGAAGGTCTAATTGAAGAAATTTCTAAAAATGGAGAATTACAAGTTTTAAAAAAATATGAGAAGTAATGAGGTGTTTAAATGAATAAAAATTCAGAAATAATAAAAATAGAAATCATAAGAATTCTTAATGAAAATGGAAAAATAAGAGGAACAGAGTTAGCTAAAAGAGTAATTGAAAAAGTAGGTAATGAAAAAACAGTATATAGAGAAATAAGTGAACTAGTAGAAGCAGGAGAAATAGAAAAAAAAGTTCATAGTAGAGCACATATCGAATATGAATTAATTAATTTATACGAATCAGTTAACACGCAACTAAAAAATCTACATAAAGAAATCAACATAATTTTTGAGGAAATAGTTAATTTTGAACAAACAAGTAAAGAAGGAAAATTTTCATATCATGAAAGAATAAGATCAATCATACATCTAATACACATAGTTCAGTCTACAGACAGCATAATGAAACTACTATCATTTTATCCTGCATTTAAAAAAGATAAAATGTTTTCACAAATAAAAAGAAAAATTGATGATAGTTGGGAATTAATTATGAACAATATAGCACATCAACAAGAAGATGATTTCTTAAATCAAATTCTTGGAAATTTAAGAATATCAAAAATAGATTTAAAAAATGTAAATTAATAATTTTTTAATTTATCTAAGACAATTTTAAAAATTTCAGCATTATCTAGTAAGACATAAGGTAAATTATTTTCTTCACAAGCTTGTCCACTTTCAGTATCACGAGTAACCAGGATCATTTTATTTTCTTTAGCATAATTGATTACAGAATAATCTGTGCGTAGTTTATGACCTTCAGAGCGTAATTTTTTAACACTGTACGCATCAAACCCCAATTCCTTGAGTTTCTCATCCCAACCATCGTCCATTTCATCAATCAAAATTTTCATATAATTATAAAATTAATTAATAATATTAGTGTAATACGCACAATTTACAAAAAAAGTAATTTAAAAAGATTTTATTTCACCTAAACACTTTGAAAAAATTTACACATTGTTTGTAATAATAATTTATTAATTTCAGATAATGTCAAGAATAGAAGCATACGACATCAAAGCAAGAAAAAAAGTAACCATGAAAAATCCACAACCATATTTAATGAAAAATGGATCATGGGCATTAAAAGGAACTAGTTCAGAAACAGGGATTTCACTGTTTAGAATTGTAGGACGAAATAAACCTAAAATTTCTCAGTCCCGGTTTGAATCATTCAAAAATTTGTTTGTAAGCAGACAATGTGAATGTGACAAAGTCTGCTAGTTTTATTTTTTATATTTAATTAAAAATTTTAATTAAAGATAAATTTTTTAGAAATAATAATGACAAAACATACAGATGATCAAATTAGAAAAATCATCTTAACAGAATATTATCAAAGATCAAAAGGAATGTCTAGAAACCCTGAAACACATATGTATAATTTTCCAGAATTAAAACAAATTGACAATCAAGATATTTTTCAAAATGCAAAATATTTGATAGATGAAAATTTAGTAAGAGGGGGAATTGACGAAGAGGAAGAACATTCTTTTCCATGGATAACGCGACTAACTTTAACAGGAATCAAGTTTGTTGAAGAAAAATATCAGAGAATATCAGAGAATAAACAAAGTTCAAGTACTAATTTTAAATAATAAAAAATATCATGGATGAAAAAAAAGAGGACAAATCAGAGGAATCTAAAAGGAATCACATTACGTACTATCGATCACTAACAAAAATAATTGAAGATATGAAAAATGAAATAAATGAAGAAGGAGAACCAGCAATAAAAGAACATCTATCCAGTCGAATTGACGCTATGGAAAAAGATAGAAAAAGAATACGAGATTTATTTCCAAATATGAAACTGGAGGAATGGGATGCCAACGCCAACTGAAAAAAACCACAATAAGCATCTAGATTTACTGCATGATTACAAAATACATTTAGTTAAACATGTGGCAGAATTAGAAAAAATGGACCAGCAATCAGAATTTTTGAAAAAATGGAATGAAACCACAATAAATGAGAGAAAAAAAGAAATCCAAGTGATTGATAAAATTTTAAAAAATGTAATCAGATTTTAATCATGATATTTTTGACTTAAATCATAAATAGAATTACAAAAAAAATCCATGTGTTTAGAAGATACACCGTCAATCCAAATTAATTCTTCATCAATTGTGTAATCATTGAAAGGGTTTTTACAATTTAAATTCACAAATTTTATTTCATCTTGAATTAATTGCATAATTTGATTTTGTTCAGATTTTGAAAATACATAACTGCAAGTCATTAAATCAACAGTAATTGTATAATTATCATGTACAGGATTAATTTTTGATTTGATAAATGGCTTATTGTTTTGCTGACATTCTCTATAATGTTTATCATATTCAAACATTTTAGAATCTGCAAGATATTTATGAAAAGTCATAAGTCTAAAAGTCCAAAATTAAAGATGAAACTAAATAGTTGCAGTAATTTTCTTTATTTTTGTAATTAATTTTATTTTAGTACTCATTGGGGTTTCTGGCTCCATTGTAAAGAATACAATATTTCTTTTTGTGTAAATTACCAATTGAGAAACTTTTTCTCTTTCGACATGAATA
>Ga0209151_1001612_pt1 | contig 13391 bp, 14 predicted proteins | sample SaaInlV_DNA_165m_FD_184688 | JGI IMG/M metagenome (GOLD analysis project Ga0209151, IMG submission 184688) | Marine microbial communities from expanding oxygen minimum zones in the Saanich Inlet - SI075_LV_DNA_165m (SPAdes) (version 2) | ecosystem: Environmental > Aquatic > Marine > Unclassified...
CCGTACAGGTGGTTTGTGAGCGATTGAAAGCAAAATGAGCAAGAGGTACGGGGGTGGACTAAAAAACATGTTTTTGCTGAAAAAGCCTGTCAAGGATTATTTTCCGTTAACACCCCTGAATAGTTACATTATTTATAGCGAATCCAGAAACAGGATCAATGCTGTACGCTCTGGACTGGTTAGTGAGGTAAAGCCCTGACGTGCCGCCTCAGCTTCTCCTCCATGCCATAACACCGCCTCTTCAATAGTACGTGCCCGACCATCATGCAGGTAGTGTTCTCGTCCAGTCACTCTTCGGTTATAGCCTACACCCCATAACGGAGGCGTACGCCACTCTCGTCCACTAGCCTCAAATTCCGGTCGGTGATCTGCTAACCCTTCACCCATATCATGAAGCAGCAGATCCGTGTAAGGCCAAATTTTCTGTCAGCTGATCCAGATGGTAACTGGGTTGATGAAGTTGATACGGAGTACCATCACTATACTCTCCTTCAAGCGTCTGGTAAGTGACGCGCAATTGAGCCTCTGCGATCGCTTCACCGTTTAGTAACCCATCATCAATGCCTGCCGTAGAGAGTTGTGCTCCATAGACAGGTTCCGCCACCACACCATTTACCGTATCTGTACCGGGAAGACTCAAGCGCAAAAATAGCGCAAAGGAGCGAACCATCGACTCACTCTGTTTCTGTTCATTAATACGACCACGTCCACCCCGCTTATGGCAGCCGATGCAGGACCGCATATGAAACAGTGGCCCCAAGCCATCCCGATTACCGGTAATAGCCGGTGCTTTAACCCAAGGATCACGAAAATAGGAGCGCCCCATATAAAAACCAAGTTGCTCCTGTCAGTTGATTGAGAGGTTGCCCAGAGGTGACAAAAAGCTTGCCACCACCTGACCACTCTCGACCGTCGCCTCTGCGGCTGGTAGCTGATCGCTCTCAATCGCTTCTGCAACAGATGTGAACGATACGAATATCATCAACCATCCACTACAGCATTGAACTCTATTCAACACGTCTTGTATTCGACTCATCCTTGTCTCTACGTCTTAACATGTATGAAAATCATTTTCAGATGCCATTGATTGAGCAGGATTCGAATTACACCCCGTCAAACCCACCGTTGTTGCCAAAATTGCCGCTGCAATCAGATTACGCTTCCATGTGTTTTGCATTACTCTCTCCATGCTGGTCATTTAAGAGTCGCAATCATAATGATGATAATAATTATGATGCCCAACAAGTTTTAATTTTTTTGCTGAATATCACAAAAATCACTGCATAATTGATCTAACCCTCAGCATTTTTAAAGCAGCACTTCAACACAAGCCTTCTTTAGGGAACCCCTATGCTTATCCGAGAATATTGATGACCACCCCCGAAACCGCGTTAGTGATCTCTACCCGAGTCTCCATCCCCCTTGCTGAGATTGAGCTGGCACCTATTCGCGCTTCCGGCCCCGGTGGGCAGCATATCAACAAAGTCTCCACCGCCATCCACCTGCGCTTCGACATCCACGCCTCATCATTACCCGACTACTACAAAGAGCGGTTACTGGCACTACGTGACCGGCGCATCACCAAAGAGGGCACCGTGGTTATCAAGGCACAACAGGCACGTAGCCAGGAGATCAACCGCAACCAAGCACTGGAACGGTTGGTCGAATTGGTACAGAGCGTAGCGCAGGTTCAGAAAAAGAGAGTCCCTACCAAACCCTCTCGATCAGCCCGAAGAAAACGTACCGACGACAAAACCAAACGGGGACGCGATAAGGCATTGCGCAGGAAGATTTATGAATAGGGTTCGAGCTAGCCCCCATTTTATCCATGTACTATATATAGAGAGACAACCAATAGACTTCACGAATAATAGTCCATATTATCAGACAAGAAACCCATTCATGCGCAACATTAATAATGACCAGAGCGACGATGAAACCATGGGTAACAATTAATGGGTAACAATGAAGTGAAAAAACTGCTCTCCGGTAAGAGTGCTGATCTCGGCATAACCCCCTCGCTATTACAGGCCTGGACACGTACTGCACTCAGCACCCGTCAGGTAGACCCATACTGTTGCACCCCTTCCTGGCAGCTACCGTTTCATGACGCCTTCTGCCCAGACCGCCGTCTGCTGATCAGAGAATCCTCCAACAACTTCCTTCTTTTTGCCGAAAACATAGGCTCCCCGGAAAACGTGGTTCTGACACCTATTGAACAGAACTGGCTATTCGGCTGTCCACTGTTGGGAAAACATGCGGTTGATCTATTGGCTGATACCGTCGACGATATCAAAAACTACTACCCCACTTTTCCACGCATTGTAATCAGCGGTATCCGTCCCGGAGGGGTGCTTGCCAAACGGCTACTCAAAACCTTCAGCAGCAATTTCCACCTTTTTCTACTCCTGGATTCCTCCAGCACCCAGTGCAATGCTTCACTGACTGGTGGATTCGATGGTTTTCTCAGCAGGAGATCCAGCCGCCAACGACGCAAGCTGAAAAGGCTACATCAAGAGAGGCTCGATAAGGGTATCTGGTTCGAGCAGGTTGCCCCAACCAGCAGAGAGGAGTCTGAGCAGACATTTGTCCGTATGCTCTCCATTGAACATACCAGCTGGAAAGGGCTACAACAGTGTGGAATGGAGCAAGAGCCGGCAACCTCCTTTTACAAATCCATGATCACACGCCTTGCATCATCAAAAAGTGCTCGCATTATTTTTGCCAAACATGAGGAGAACGATATTGGTTATATCTTTGGCGGCCTTGCCGGAAACCTCTATCGAGGCCAGCAGTTCAGCTACTCAGAAGCGTGGAAAAATGCATCCATTGGCAACTTGCTCCAAATAGAGCAGATCAAATGGCTGAGTGAAGAAAAGTGTAAACGATACGATATGGGGCCTGTTTCAGGGGAGAAGATGGAGTACAAACGCCATTGGACTGAAAGGCAGGGCCGGCTCGAATCATGGATGCTGATCAAAAAGTAAGAGACTATCCCGCTAGGCTCACCCACTTTTTATGTTAACCAAAATGTAGGCCAGGGGAGGAAAGATCATAGCTGCGTCATCGCTGTAGTAGCAGCCTACAGGAGAGAGCCTAAGGGCCAGCAAAGTGTATAAACTCACCGCATGACCTGCTTGATGGTCAGTGGAAAAGTTAGCCGTTCGTGATCATCCTGCAAAACTCTCTGCTCTCTTTTTTAGAGATTTCTTTCATTAAACAGCCCTGTTTTCTGGTTTGATAAACCATTGACGCAGGTGCGAAAAATGAGGAGTTATGCTGGAAGGTAGTAAGCTTTACTACAGCACCCTGATCACTTCCAATCGATTCGAAGAAGCACCATCAAAAGCAGCAGCAGTGGTAGAGGCATTGCCAACAACGGATGAACTGCCCCCAGAAACATGGATGCGACTACCATGATGGAGCCGATGGTTAGCATTGCACCAAAGCCCAACCTGCTCTTCTCTTGACTATCTGACTGATTAATCTCTTCACTCATTGGAAAGGTACCTTGGTCTGTGGGTGTCGTTATTCTACTACCTTTGGGTTTGGTTACTTGTTGGCAATAATATCTTTAAGGTTCGCAAAAGGGTTATGGGTCGCTGTCGAACCGCCTCCATCGGTCGCTACACTACCATGCTCACCATCGATCAGGCGTGAATGCTCATTGTCGTGGCAATAGACACAGAGCAGCTCCCAGTTACTACCATTACCGGGGTTGTTGTCATGATTATGATCACGATGGTGGACGGTCAGCTCTTGAAGGTTTGCACGGGTAAATTCGCGGCTACATCTGCCACAGATCCAGGGATAAAGTTTTAACGCCTGTGCCCTGTAACCACTTTCCCGTTCATCTCTGCCCTTTCGCGCATTTGCGATTACACTATCGAGTTTACTGCTACTGTGTGAAGACATCGGCTCCTCCTAATGGTTGCATCTCTGAACTGCACCACCATCTTAATAGAAAACAGTCCTCCATACAGTAACTGCTTCCGGTAGAGTAGAGAGCAGAGTTGCCCCTTGCCCTCCCTCATCAAACCGTACAGATGGTCAAAGCAATATTATCGGAGTACAAGGCTGTCCGAGAATAGAAGTCGTAACAAAGGGAAGCTGATTTGAGACAGATTTTGTCATCATTTGAGGCGAATAGTTCCACCATTTAACGAAAAGGATGGGAAAATATGGTCAAATTCAGCTTTTCTGCAGTAGGCTCTCTTTTCTCGGACAGCCATAGGGGTGGTCTACTTACACAATTTTCTACCGTCCGACAAGAGCATAAGCACGAGCAGTGAATGAGACCATGATTCTTGACCTGACCCCAGAACTTTTTCATCAGGTAGACTCTGAATGAAGTGGCGTAGAACAAAGCGCCCAGCTCTGCGCACCGCCTATCAACTGATGGTTGCAGGAGTCATCTTGTTGATACCAATACTGATTGTAACGGTATTGTATCTTGGCGAAAAAAATAGGGAAATTGAGGTATTAGAGCAACAGCTTCATAAAAGTGTGCTGATCAACCCCCTCTATTCACTGCTAAAAGAGGTCTCTAACCATCGGGGGTTGTTAAATATTTATCTGAATAGTGATGCATCTGAGATAAGGGGACAAATTGAAGCTCCGTTGATTGAGGCAAAAAATGAGATTAAGCGTCAACTGGGGCTGTTGGTGCGATTATCTAAAGAAGAATCAGTAGAGTGGAGGCAGCATGTAGGAAGGGTAGAGCTGTTATGGCAGAAACTGCTTAAAGCAGAGGTTCAGGCAACACAGCAACAGGCTGAAGAGTTATTCCAGAAACAGGGGGATCAAAATAAAAATATACTGCTGCTGTTAGCAGAGCTGGATCAATATGGGAGTTACTACGCAGTCCTTCAAGGAACAATCATCAAACAGATTCCAGTGATGATTGAGGATATATCCCAATTGCGCGGGCTATCATCAGGCTATATGGCTCGAATGAATGCAGGAATGTTTGATGAAGCACTGGGAGGAAGTTATTTAGATGCTGAGGCAGCTGTACGCAGGATTCGACACTATCTTACCCTGACACTTCGAGATTTTATTGACCTGAGAAACATGCTCGACCGTACTTTTGTAGAAGGTTTTGAACGAGAGAGGGCGATTCCATTGATGTTTGATCTGGTTACGGCCGTTCAGACTATGGAGGACCTGATTCAATGGGATATTCTGGATGGTGAAGAACGGTCAAATGCCCCGCTTGTTTTTTTCAAGAAGGCTTCACTCTCAGTGAATGCTTTGTATGAGTTGGAGAGTGCGATCGAACAGCTCTATCTACATCGTCTACAGGTGCAATTGACGGAGCAACGTAGTTCAAGAAAATGGATTGTAATCCTGTTGTCTACCTCTACCCTGATTGCCATATTATTAGCATTCACCATCGTACGTCATATTTTGAAAGGGATTCAGCAAGCGGTTTCTCAGGTCACAGCGTTAGGAGAGGGGGACTATCAAATACCGTTGAATCAGTATGAACATCGCCATAACCAATCTGTTGAGGTGATCGCAATGCTGAACTCAATTGAGCAAACGCGTGGTCAATTACAGAAATCTGCAGAACAGACAGAACATGCTCACAGGAAGATAGAAGAGCAGAAAAATTTCATGAAGGATCTTACTGACAATATGTTGAATGGTATCTATGCATTAGACCATTTTGGATTAGTCAGCTTTATTAACCCTGCTGCTGAGGAGATGCTGGGGTACAGAGAAGAGGAGTTGATGGGGAAGAATATTCATCAAATTATTCACGCGTATCTTCCAGACGGGACCTATGTAGAGGCAGAAGATTGCCCTGTTCATAAAGCGATCTTAAGTGGTGCACGCTACCATGTTGAGCTGGATTGGTTTACTTGCAAAGATGGTCGAATGATTCCTGTTGAATTCAATACTGCACCATTAATCGACGAAGGTGTGATTAAGGGATCAGTCGCTGTATTTATGGACATTACCTCACGCCTAGAGATGGAGGCAGAACTGAAAGAATCTGTTATTGAAGCAGATGAGGCAAACCGTTCAAAAAGTGATTTCCTTGCTAATATGAGTCATGAAATTCGTACACCAATGAATGCAATCATCGGTGTGGGTTATCTTGCATTAAAAGCAGGTTTGAATGAACAACAGCAAAGCTATGTCAAGAAGATGCATAATGCTGCACTTTCTCTGCTCTCCATCATCAATGATATCTTAGACTTCTCCAAAGTGGAGGCCGGTAAAATTGAGTTAGAAAACATTCCCTTCCGTTTGAGTAAGATATTGAATAACCTAAATCATCTCTTTTTAGAAAAAATGGAGGAGAGAGGGGTACAGCTACTGTTTATCGTGAAGAGAGAGGTGCCAGATCAGTTGGTGGGTGATCCTGGAAGAGTGAGTCAGGTATTGGTCAATCTGATTAACAATGCGATCAAGTTTACGGAACAGGGGGTAATTACTGTGGCTGTGACTCTACAAAATGAGGTGCAATCGACAGTAGCTAATCTTAAATTTACTGTTGAGGACCAAGGCGTAGGAATGACAGATTCACAACAGCAGCGGCTCTTTCAACCATTTACTCAGGCAGACAGTTCGACTTCCAGAAAATATGGTGGAACTGGATTAGGGCTTGCCATTAGTCGGCAGTTGGTGGAGCTAATGGGAGGAGAGATAACGGTGGATAGTCAGCTGGGACGGGGAAGTTGCTTTAGCTTTTCTTTACCGTTAAAGGTGACTCAGCAATCGCTTGAAACAGTAAAAACGACTAATACAGATGATACCGTTAGACAGCAACTCTCTGGGGTTCGCGTATTGTTGGTAGAGGATAATGATGTAAACCAGATGGTGGCCATAGAAATGTTACAAATGGCAGGTGTTGAGGTGGAATTGGCAGAGAATGGGGAGGTGGCACTACAACGGTTATACGACCAGAATGAAAAACAGTTACTCTTTGATATTGTTTTGATGGATATACAGATGCCTGAAATGGATGGATATGAGGCAACTCGCAGAATTCGTGCGGATGAGCGATTTAGAGATCTGCCAGTGGTTGCGGTTACCGCAAATGCACTGATTCAAGATCAAATGGATGCGAAAGATGCAGGGATGGATGACCACATCGCAAAGCCGTTTGATCCAGATATACTCTATCGCACAATCGATAAGTGGGTTGTTAAACGAGATCGAAAGGGAGTATTTGAGCTTAACTCCAATGGGGCATGGCTTGAGGCAAAGGCAGAGAAGCTGATCGATTTTCCATGGAAAACGATTCGCTTCTCAAAAGGATATAGACAGATGGGAGGGAGTGACGATGTATCTCGTGCGGTGTTATCAAACTTTAGTCAGACTCAACCTGCACTCATGATGGAAGCCCGTGAGAGGATAGAGAAAAAGGAGATTGATCAGGCGATACATCTATTAAACACATTACAAGAGTCCGCATTGACGATTGCTGCTGTTGAGCTACCGCAGCAGCTAGATGAATTGGAAAGTCTGTTATTGAGCGAAAAAGAGGGTAAGCAATGTGATCACATGCTGGTGACTGTCGAATCCAGTTTAGGGACCATCATAGATGAGATTGATTTGGCACTATCGGGGCAACAAGGTGCAACACCAAATAAGAAGATCGAAAGAGAGTATCCAATCACTCCAGAGCAGTTGCAGCCACTATTACAGTTGGTGGACTCTTATGATATGGCTGCCTTGGACTATATGGTGGAGTTAAAAACTCTATTCACTGACGGTGTGAAAAAACCTCCGTGGTGTAAGCAGCTAGAATTTGCATTAGAGCAATATGATTTTGAGAAGGCAAAAACAATAATTGTAGAGACGATAACGTCAGTGGATAGATAAAATGGATGAAAAAATTTTCAAGATTCTGGCCGTGGACGATACGCCAGAAAATTTAGATGTCATTAAAGGGTTACTTATTGACCGTTATCAGGTTCTTGGGGCTATTAATGGGGCTGTAGCCATATCGTTACCCCTTTCTCCGCTCAATCTCCTTCATTGCCTCAACCCCCTGCACGAAGTCGCGGCATCGTTGTAGCCCAATCCAGATGGTCTGCGGCCCCGGGTAGCCATCTCCCTTGCGGTTAAGAAAGCCGCCATATCCAGCAACCATGCGTATCATCTCATCAATTGATGGAGGTGTATCGGGCGGCGACTCTTTTTTGGTTACGATGTAGACTGCCTGCCACTCTTCATCTTCAAACACCAGATTGCAGGGTAGTTCCGGACATTCTCTGCCTAGCATCGTGAGATAGAGTACCCGCCATGCGATAATCTGATAGAAAGCCAGCGCATTCTCTATCCGCTCCACATGCTCCAGCTGCAGCTCTTCGACCTTGCAGCCTGACTTGAGGATCTTGAAGAATATCTCGATCTGCCAACGGGCCAGGTACCAATCCAGCTTCTCTTTGGCCTGTTCTAGTGTGGTCACTTCAAGACTGGTCAGCAGGATCCAGCAGATTGGCTTTTCTCCTTTTGGTGGATGCTCCTCTTCTGCCTGGATGACGGTCACTGTAATGACAGTGCCTTGCGCTTTTTTCGGCTTGAGCTGTATCGGTACGGCGCGTAGAGTCTGTGTGACCTGTCGTGCTTTGCGGTTGTCACGCCCTTTTGGGAGTGCAAATTCAATCTCCCCCAAACGAGGTGCTTTGGCAAGCTGTTGACTGATCTTTGAGGCTACATCTCCGTCCTCTGTATTGCTATCAATGGTTTTGCGGTCATGTTTTGAGCGGATCAGCCAGTGTGCAGCATCTTTCCCTTGCTCCATTCGTGCAGCTCTGCGGGCAAAGATCTCGTAGAGATCCCCCTCTCGATCAGCCATATAGACCAGCTGGGTAGACGCTTCTCCCTCTTCTGTTGTCTCTTCGTTGAGGGTCTGCTGAGCATCACAGACATTTTCATATCCCTCCTCCCAGCGAATCGACTCCTTGTCGGCATCCTTAAAAGGTCGGGTCCAGCTCCATGCACTGAGCTGCCCGAGTGAGAGTCGTTCTGGGGTGATTGCCAGAGCTGAGTGGAGATAGAGACCGGAGCGTGTCTCGTAGTTGAGGGTGCCCATCCCCTCAATATCGCTTTTTCCGCTGTAGTCCAGCTCAGTGGTATCCTCAGCCACCAGTACGACTGGGTACTGTTTGGCGCGGTTCAGTGTAGCGCGGTAGTGGGGTTCCAGAATCTTCTGTTGGGTAACTTGTGGATGCTGCAGCAGGTTGTAGGCTGATTTGGTCTCACTCCAGCCGTTGATTGCCGAGGGGATACTGTTGCGGGGCTGTTTGCCAAGCTGCTCAACCACCTTGCAAGCACGCCGGTTGCGGCGGACGTCACCCAAATCAATCCCATCCAGCTCCGCAGAGAGGCCCATCTTCAGTTCACTCATACGGCTACCTCCAGTGGATTTCCTTGTGAAATCTTCTGCTGATGTTGTGGCTCTATTACTGCGGTGAGTCGCTGCCGCACCTTACGGTGCAGTGGGTAGAGCCAGATCTGTTTGATCGGCAGGGGTGGGCCATTACGTATGCGTTCACGCTGTCTGGTTCGGTCGTTGCGACCTCTACCGCTGGTTACACCGACATCAATCCAGTTGGCTGCACGATAGCAGCCTCCGTTGAAGCGTTCACAATCAACGAAGGTCTCCAACAGCAGGGGGCGATATCCGTAGCGTGCCTCAAAATCGTGCTGTACCTTTCGGGATGCCAAGGAGAGGATGTGGCTGGCCAGATTGGGTACCCGTATCCAGGGCAGGATCAGAAAACGACGATTATTGAGGATCAGTTCACGTCGTCGATTGCACTGTTCTCGACCCCAACCAATCCACTGGTCACGAGCCTTGAGTGAGAAGGCGGCAGCCCCAAATCCGATGGCACCTACCAGTCCTATCTTTTCAGAATAAATGAGATAGCGGATCTGTGCGCCAGATAGCGGAGTGTGGCCCAGGTAGTGGTAGCGATCGACCATCCCATCCCATAGCAGAGACTCTTCTCTGGTTACCACCACCTGTAGCTGTACCTTTCCCAGCGCTTGAAGAGAGCAGTGGATCTCTGTAGCCGGTGGCAGGGGAATAGGGGCGTTCTCCAGACGGTTTGTATCCCTACCGTTACTGTTGCTATGAGTTGGAGCTGGAAGCTTGACCCACCCTCCTCTGTGCAGCTTCAGTAGTGCAACCCGTGCTCCCATCTCCTTGAGGCCGCCTTGCATATTACGCCAATCCAGTGCTTTACAGACTCGACGAGCAATCTCACTTCGAGTTATTGATAGAGAATCGGCCTCATCAATGATCTGGCGTATAACCGATAACTGATCCTCCCCAAAGGGACGGCTACAGATTTGGCGGGGTAGTTTTCGTGTAGGCATGTCGCTCTCCAGTGAAATTTGGAGAGCATTGAATCAGGTCAGGCAGTTTGTGTCCAGTACTTTATGCTGGGCGGGAGAATTGGGTAACGATATGATCTATACTCTCACTAAATGCTTTGCTGATAACCTATATGATGTAGGAATAGACAAATATTGGGCTGTATTATTTGACCACCTTAAAGATGAATACCCTCCCAACAGGCGATGCCCAATCCAACGGGAATCAACAATTTCATTGCTGTTTTTTAGATTAATCAACAGTAATCTACCCATAAAATTTATCCACTCACTCGGCCTCAATAGACGATCAGAATAGGCATGATAAGATCGACCACTATCGAAGAACACTATATTTTCCAGAACCTTCTTCGGAAGAAAGTTATTCATCCTCTGAAAAATATTACCATCAATACCCTCTTCAATAGAAAAGTCAATCATAGGAATATGCATTACTCTTCCCTTGATTTTTACCGTCGAATGAATAGCCAACTCCTGCTCTTCATTCAAAGATCTGAATTGGTCTAACACCCAATCTACAGATATTTCATGAGATGGTACCTTGATAATCTGTCGTTCATCAGACAATGCATCTGGAATATATATATACTTGCTAAAATAAAAGATTGCTTCCTCCTTGGAAAACAACTCAACCAAATACATAAAAGGGTGTCTTGCCAGCTCCTCTTCCCCCATATCAGTTCACCCTAATCCCTTCCAGCATCTGGAATGTTTCTAAAGCATAGTTATCTGTCATCCCAGCAATAAAATCTACAATCAAATGGTGCCTTCTAATGGATTCATGACCTCGCTTATTCATTTTGTAATGATCACAGTAACTCTTTGGCAACAACCCTAGCAACCGTACCTCAAAATCAAAATTCTCTGCCTCTTGATGAACCCTACCCATATCTCTTTCAATTAGTGCCTCAAACAGTTCCGCAGAAATTTTTTGGCTATCCAGCAACCGTTCAAAGTGCTTCAAAAGGCCTTTAATAACGCTCCTTCCAGCCAACTCTATATGTTCAGCTGATGAATCAGAGTAGATATATTTTCGAGCATAACGTTTAATTTTCTTGACGACTCCTCCCATTTTATTTTCATCAGAGATCAGATCACCGCCTCCTCCTGCAAGCACTTCTTTAAGGTTATCAACAAAGATGCCTGCCGCCTCATCTACCGATTCACGAATAATTTCAGTCTTAAAGGTAATGAAACGTTCCTTTGAAGATATACCTCTCTCTTCAGCTTCATCCTTGGATGGGACAAACTCTTTAAAATGCTCAGCTAAATCATCAATCGATATAATCCCTTTTTCAATTCCATCCTCCAGATCACTCATTGAGTATGCTATATCATCCGCAGCTTCCATTAATCTTGTAACAGGAAAGACTTTTCCCTTACTCCACCCAACCGCCTTGCAACACCTTTTATAATTTTTGTAGTCTTGGGTATAAATCCCAATTTTCTTCCTCTGCTTATCAATTGGCTGCGTTTCCACAGACCATGGATACTTGATAGTTGAAAGCAATAAAGCATCTGTCAGATTCAGACCAAATTCATCATAACCAGCAAGAAAGCTCATTAAACGAAGCCCTTGTGGATTACCATCAAAACTCTCAAAATCTCCCAATAAATTTAAACTATTCTTGGATGATGCCCACTCTTTTATGGCCGACTCTCCAAGATGTCCAAATGGTGGGTTCCCAATATCATGAAGTAGACAAGCCGTTTCAACAACATTTGCAAACGCTGCCAACTGCTTATAGCTGACCTTTTCCACCCCGCATTTTTCTATCACCTTTTGCGCCAAAAATCTTCCAATCTGGGAAACTTCAATGGAATGAGTCAATCTAGTACGTACAGCCGCATTTGGATCTAAAGGAAACACCTGTGCCTTATGCTGTAATCGCCTAAATGATGCAGAATTGACCACCCTTCCCTTATCACTTTCAGTGGCACCCAACAAATCACCTGCATTTCGCTTTACAGATGATTTTCTAAGCCGCTCATCGGTGATCAACTTCAACAATTTTTTGAACTGATTCTGTCTATTTGGCACAACAACTCCTTTTATACCTCTTGTTTATTCCGCTCATTTATCCACATCTACCCAAACCATTACCTCCGGTATCTTACAATCTGTTGGATAGTTGATCTGGGCACTCACCTCAGCTCTCTCCCCCTCTCATCAACGCCTCTCGAACCCCCCCCATATCCTGCGACAACAATCGTGCAATCGAAGCATCAAACGCCTGCTTGAACTCAGGGTCTTGTGCATAGCTCTTGTATAGATCAAGCTCCCTGCGGCGCTCCTTACTCACTGCATTCTGAATCAGATTTTCCAGTGCCAAACGGCTGTTCTGCTTGTCCGGATTGTTGACGACTTGGGATTCATAATTGGGATCATCCATCACATGACGGGCGACATTAATGAACTTCACCCGCTGCTCTTCCGGGGTTGCCTCCCACCCCTGGAACCAGCGCTCATTGAACGTCTTGATAATTTCATCCAATGGGTCTTTATCTGGCTCATCGGATGGCACTCCGCGTGGATTCGGGTTTTGTGGGTCAACCTCGCTTTCCGAGTCATCCAGTCCAACTTTCTCTTTTAGTCGGGTGCGCTCCAGCCCATAGGTAGAGAGATCAACGCTCTCCAACAGCTCATCCAGCGCATCTTTATCCCTGTCTTCGATCTTCAATTTCGGAATGAGGAATTTGAGAAACCAGTGCAGCTTCTCCCAATCCACATTGTCGAATGGCAAGATACAGGCAACCTGCGCATAAATTTTGATGAACTGCTTGGCCTTAATCTTAAAATCCACCTTAGCATCATCATCCAGTTCCAGCTCATGGATAAAACGGTCTGCACAGAGATCAATCGTCGGACTCAGTTGTTCGGCAGGGGCACTCTTGAAGAACAGCTCATTGAACTGCTCAACCTCATTCCATTCATATACGCCCACCTCATCCAGTGCCTCTTTCAGCTCATGCAGCACATTGACATCAGTGGGGGACGACAGGCTTGTAGCGGTGTAGAAAGGATCAAA
>Ga0209151_1001615_pt1 | contig 13378 bp, 10 predicted proteins | sample SaaInlV_DNA_165m_FD_184688 | JGI IMG/M metagenome (GOLD analysis project Ga0209151, IMG submission 184688) | Marine microbial communities from expanding oxygen minimum zones in the Saanich Inlet - SI075_LV_DNA_165m (SPAdes) (version 2) | ecosystem: Environmental > Aquatic > Marine > Unclassified...
TTATTAATTTCTTATGAATATTAATAATAAAATGAAAATTTTTTCTCATAGCTTACAAGGATTAAGAAAATCAAATGAGGATCAACATGTATATTTTTTAAATATAGATGGAGAAAATTCAAAAATCAATGATATAAATTTTTTAGGTGTGTTTGACGGACATGGAGGAAAGATAGTATCTAAATTTTTAAGAACTACTATACCAAAATATTTCTCAAAAAAGGTAGACCAAAAAGTATATAATAGTACAAAGTCATCATCTAAACTATTTAATTATATATTTAATGATGTACAAGAAAAATTATGTAAAACTCACCCTAAAGCTGTAAATTGGTGTGGTTCAACAGCTTTATGTGGATTGATTACAAAACATCATACTTATGATAAAAAAATATTATGGATAATAAATGTTGGTGACTCTAGAGCTGTACTATGTAATAATAATGATGAAGCAGTTCAACTAAGTATTGACCATAAACCAAATTCTAAAAATGAAAAAGATAGAATTGAACAACTTGGAGGAAAAATTAAATTTGATGGTTCTGATTGGAGAATTAAAGATTTATCATTATCCAGAGCTTTTGGGGATACAGACGCCACCCCTTATGTAACTCATCATCCACAAATCTATAAATATAATTTAAATAAAAAAGATAAATTTATAATTTTTGCTTGCGATGGTTTATGGGATGTAATGAGTAATAAAAAAGCAACAGATTATATTTTAAAACTAAAAAAACAAAATTTCACAGGAAATTATTCTAAAAAACTAGCTGAAAAAGCAATAAAAGAAGGATCAACTGATAATGTAACAGCTATTGTTTTATTTGTTAATGAGTAAATTTATTTTGCTGCTACACTTAATTTATCAACTATTTGAAATTGATATCTTCTTAAAAATTAAAAACAACTAATAAATTTACAATGTCTTGTAGAAACTTTGTAAATTTATCATTATTAAAATAATTAATTAACAGGACATAAAGGTATCCATTTTTTAAAATTATTATTATATATACATTCAAAAGATTTAGATTGTGAATCTGTTACAATCTCATTACACATATGTGAAATTCGTAAATTAGGAATATGAGCTATTCCCAATTTAATGTCACTATTACTTTTTTCAAAAATATCATATACATCAGGTATATCTGTATTTTTTAACCACATCCTTCTTGTTTTTCCATTTTTTTCATAAGAATAATTTCTTTCTTTTAAATATTCAACCATATTCGATATTAAATCACAACTTTTAGGTTCTATTTCATTATGATTTTTACCTTTTACATTAATATCTATTTTTTCCTGTTGTTTATCAACAAAAATAATATTTATACCTGAATATTTTGGATAAAATATTAGCCCCTGACATTTAATACCACAATTAGGTATTGTCTTTTCAATTAAATGTTTTAAATCACTATAAGTAGATAGTTTGTTGATTTTAAACATAAAATTTTTACATGACTTTGGATTGAAATGTGTTTTTATCATATTATCAATATGATTCATCTTATTTTTCATTTCTAAATCTAAAAATTGATTACCCATTAAATAATAACAATCTGTAACGAGCATACAATATTTTGGTCTACTTCTTTGATAATTTTCTTGTTGGTTTTTATCATTGTTATTATTTCTGTTTATGCTAATTAATTTTGTATCAAAAATTGTTCCATTAAAAATAACTGAATTTGCATTAACTAAAATCTTGTACATATTTATTTTTGAAATATCTATTTGGTTCCTGTGATAAGATAACTTTTTTTTATCAATTGCTGTACAATACTTTATATTATCTATCGTAACAAATACCATAATATAATTATATCCATAGAAATTAGGTGTTACATAATGTTCATTTTCTTTTAAGAAATCTAATTTTTGAGAACTAGTTAACATATTGTATCTAAATTTAGACAGATCATACGAGCTAAATATAAAATCAATGATCTTGTTTTTTAAACCAACATCATTAATAATTATTGAATCACAATTTCCAAACTTATGATTTTTTCTATTATCCATTAATTATAAAAGGAATACATTCTTTATACATAATTAATTCAATATTTTGAGAAAGCCGAAAAACCATCATCAAAAGCTGTTATTGAATCTGATGAAACATTCTTTCTTACAGGAGCATTAGGATTAAAAGAGTAATAATTCGAGTGAGATTTATTAAGATCCAAGTTATTTTGGGCTAAAACTGATGTATTAGACTTTTTAGCGACTGGTTTAGATATACTATCTTCATATACTTTCTTTATTTCAATTGGACCGTCGTATTTTTTAGTATTTCTCAAATCATTTAACTTTTTAATATCTAAATCATAGGTTGATTCTTCTAATTTCATTTGAGTATGTGTAATATCATCAATATATGATGGTTCAATAAAAGTTCCACTATTTACATTTGTGTGAAGCCTAGATTTAACACCTTCACTGTCAATTGAAAATGTTTTCTTTTTATCTTTTCTAAAACTACATGTACCATCTTTAGAGCATTCTGGTTCTGGAGAATCAACCAATCTATTATCATATTGTATATCATCAATTGGAGTTACATTAACTGGATTTTTAAATGAATTATCATAAATGCTTGACAATTCACTATCACTTTCAATTTCAGTTGTATCTTCATTTTGATCTGACTCATTATCTAATGATAAAATATCATTTGTAGCATCTAAAAATTTAACAGTATTATCTTCTTGTCCATCTATTTCATTAATTGATTTATATCTAGTTTCATCAAATTGGTGTTCGTCTTCAAGTAAAGAATCATCTGAATACTTACCTGGTCTTTCCATTGCATCTTCTAAAGTAGAAGGTCTTGAATTTAAGTTATTATCAAGAGTTTTAATATCAACTGGTTCGTCACTGTCTAATTCTTTATAACCAACTTCATCATTAACTCCTAATGGTTGTCCTTCTTGTAGGGAATCTAAATTATATTTAAATAATTTATCGGATTTATCAATTAATTTACCTAAATTATTTTGATTAAAAATACCAACATTATTTTTCTTAAATCTTCTTTCTAATTCTTCATCAGATAGTTTTGATAATTTATCTTTAATATCGATTTTAGATATTTTTTTGACATTTGTTTGTATCTTATCAATTCCATCTCTAACTGACATAAGTTTATTTAAAAAACCAGATTCGTGTTTATCTAATATTTTTCTTTCTCCAATTACTCTGTGTGCTTGTTCATCTGCAATAATCCCTTCAGCATTTCCAATTATGCTATCAGATAATGGACCATCTGTTTCATCTTCAATAATATTTTGTAATTTTTTTAAATCTGATTTCATTAATAATTGTCCTACTTTAAAATTTGGTTTTTTATTTATAAATCCAAAATCAATGTCTTCTTCGTCGTTAATATTATTTGAATGAGTAGATACTCGTAAATTATTACTTTCCATTTCATCTTCTAATTCATCATCTTCATCATCTATTAAATCATCAAATGATTGATCCAAGTCCATTGGTAAAAAATCAGAATGATTTTCGTTTGACCCAATTATATCTTTTAATTTATTATTTCTATTGTTATTTTCTTCTTCTTTATTTGTTAATTTTTTTTCGAATTCTTTTAGTTTGCTAAAATCTAATTGATCAATGTCATTTAACATAGCTCCTAGATCGTCATTATCAATACTATTAAAATTTTCTTTAGTTCTATTAATTTTTTTATAAATTATTATTCCAAATAAAACAAATAGAAGAATCATTGCTAAATTGTCATATTCTATAAAATCAAATAGTTTTTTTGATGCCATATAGAAAGATTTAGATTAAATTTAATTTTCAATTATTACTAAACTTTTCAGTAGATAAAAAAATTAGATTAAAAATCAGATTTTTCGCTTCAAAATAATTCTATAATAAATAATGAAAAAGAAAACACAATATAAATTATTAAAGATACTTTGAATGGTCTAAATTATTGATAGACGAACATTAAGATCTGCTTTTGATTCATATCAATATCAATTAGTTCTTTTCCTGCTATATCATGTTAACATATCGTTATACAATTCATTTATTTAACATTATATCACGTTCATCTTCCAGACAATCTTCTTTAGTTGCTATTTCATGAGCTTCATGCATTTCATCCATTGTTATATGTGGTTGATAATTTATAATGTCTCCTGTACTAATCCAAGCATCTTCTGTACAATCTGCATACATTTCGTTTCTTCCACCAAATACCACATATTTAGCACAAATGTATGGTGTCAATTTCTGATTTTTAACTAATATTCTTAAACTTAAACCTGAATTAATTATGTTCCATTCTATTGTTTCAGCATCATATACAAATTTATTTTTATATATATCTTGATCTGTTAATATTTTAATTTTAGTATTTATATTCATTATTTAATATATATATTCAACTTGTTGAATAAATTTAAATTATCAATATTTTTAAATTTGATTGAATACTCATGGTATTTTGTGATATCATTTATATTGATGATTATACTGATTTTACCATTTCTTAGCGGACTGGTCTAAATTGTTGATATATGAAAATTGAAAAATAAATTTTGAAAAAACAATTTATAAAGAAAGATTTTAGTAGTATATAAATGGATAGTATTATTAAAAGTCTTAACAAGTTACCTTTTGAAACTTTAGAAAAACTTAATGAAAGTCAATTAGAAGAAATAACTTTAATTGCTCAAGAAACATTTTTCAATTCTGGAAAACCTATATTATCGGATGAAATATACGATATTCTTATAGATTATTTCAGATTCAAGTTTCCTAAAAATAAAGTTTCTAAAAATATTGGAGCTAAAATTAAAGATAAAGAACGGAAAACAAAACTTGATTATTATTTAGGAAGTATGGATAAAATTAAACCTCCATCAAAAGAATTAGACAAGTGGAAGAATAAGTATAAGAGTCCTTATGTATTAACAGATAAATTAGATGGGATTTCTGCATTACTAATTTATACTGATGATTCTATTAAAATGACTACAAGAGGTACTGCAACAGAAGGACTCGATATATCAAATTTAATAAATTATTTAAATTTACCATCAATAGACCAAGTAAAAAAAATATGTAAATCAAATAAAATAAAAGGAGAAAAAAATCTTTTAGCAGTTAGAGGTGAATTAATAATATCAAAAAATAAATTTAATAAAAATTGGTCTGATAAAATGAAAAATGCTAGAAATACAGTTTCAGGTTTAGTAAATAGTAAAACAATAAATCCTAATCTTGCAATTGATACTGATTTTATAGCATATGAATTAGTAGATCCAAATCATAAAATATTAGATCAGTTTGTATTATTACAATTATTTAATTTTAAAACTGTTGAAAAAATTATAGTAAATGACATTAATTATGAATTATTAGGATCATATCTTATTAAAAAAAGAAAAGATTCAAAATATGTAATTGACGGAATTGTAGTTTATAATAATGAGGTTCATACAAAGAGTAAAACTGGAAATCCAAAATATGCATTTGCATTTAAGGATATTTTAGATGATCAAAAAGCAACAACAGAAATTATCGATATTGAATGGAAAATTTCAAAAGATGGTTATATTAATCCAGTAGTTATAATTAAACCTGTTGATATTGGTGGAGTTAATATTGAACGAGTTACAGCTTATAATGCTAAATATGTAGTATCAAATAAATTAGGAAAAGGTGCAAAAATAGAAATTATTAGAAGTGGTGATGTTATTCCAAAAATTAATAAAGTTATTGAAGTAGCTAAAACTATAGATATGCCGAAAGTAAAATATCATTGGAATGATACTAAAGTAGATATTATTGTTGATAAAATAGAAGGTAATAAAGAAATAGAAATTAAAAATATATACTACTTTTTCTCAAAACTTGATACAAAAGGATTGGGAGAAAGGGTAGTTGAAAAGTTATATGAAGCTGGATTGAATACTGTACTAAAAATACTAAAAGCAAATGCTAATGATATATTAAAAGTAGAAGGATTTAAAGATAAATCTACACAAAATTTATTACAATCAATTAAAAAATCAGTAAGTGATGTTGAATTGAATGTTATTTTTGCAGCATCTAATAAACTTGGACATGGTCATGGAAGAGAAAGAGCAAAGATGATTCTTGACGTATATCCCAATATAATGACTGAATATAAAAAATGGACAATTGATGAATTTATTGAAAAAATTGGTTCTATACCACAATGGGATTCAAAAACTAGTAAACAATTTGTATCTAATTTTCCAACATTTTTAAAATTTTATGATCAAATTAAAAGTTATATTAAAATAAAACAACCAACAACTAAGAAGAAAGTTTCTTCAAATAATAGTTTTATTTCAAATAAAGTTTTTGTTTTTACTGGTTTTAGAGATTCAAGTTTGAAGGAAAAAATAGAAAGTCTTGGAGGATCTGTTAAAGATACTTTAAATAGTAAAACAGACTACTTGGTTGTAAAAGAAAAAGATACTGGATCTTCAAAAGAAGAGAAAGCTAATGAACTTAAAAAAGAAATCATAACTAAAGATGAACTAGAGAAGAAAATATAATTCTAGATATTTTTTAGCATGATTTTTTTTCTTTAATATAACTGTAACATTTTCCCAAATTATCTTTATATACAATATTTGATAATGAATCAACAGAAGGATAATTATTTACTACTTTTGGAGACGGATGTACTATGTATAATATCATAATTCCAATAAACATAGAGAATATAAAGTAAAACAAAGAAATTTTAAACATAATTATATACAAAATTCTAGAAAATAAAATTATAAAATTATAAATTTATCACATATGTATATTTCACCCAGTGTGTGCATTAGAAATATACCACAAACTAACAATACCAATTAAACTTACTAAGTTTAAAATCCAAATATTCATATACAATTTCATAGAAAAAAATATATAATTATTTTATGAATAAAAATCTATTTAAAATTAAATCAGGATAGAATATTAATGGAAATTGAATTTTTAAAATCTTTCAAAGATCATTCATCATTCCAAACTCTTAATGATGAAGACTTAAAGAAATTTTCTTTATTAATTAAACCTAATAAAAAAAATAAATTTAAAAAAGTAAAAAACAACGATAATAAAAAATCTTTATCAAACGTTAAAGAGAAATTACAAATATCTAAGGAAAAGATAGAAAGTAAATTTAGTTTATTAATTAATAAATTAGATTTTAATAACATAACTAAAATTTTAGAAGAATTTATTACTAAATTCAAAGATATAAATGAAAATGATTATAATTTATTTCAAAAATATATTTTTACAAGAATTTTAAAGGACAGTAAATTTCAGCTATTATATATGGACTTTTTTATGAAAATTAAAAATATTTACTCAAGTTTATTTGATTTTTCAGATGAATACTTTATTTTATTAGTAGAATATAAATTTAAATATGATTATTGTGGTAAAAAATTAAATATAATACATGATTTTAATTTAGATGAAATTCATGAACTAAATTCAGAAGAAAATCGAATTAATAATATTAATCTAATATTAAAATTTATTAATAATGGATTGTTTAACAAAAATATAATAGACGAATTAGCTATTATTTTATTTAATAGTGAATATATACCTGATATATATAATTTTATTAATGATAAATTTATTATGAATAACTATGATTTTACACAATTCTATGATATTTTAAAATTTAAGGTTAATAATAAAATGGACAATAGATGTAAAGTTATTTTAAATAGTATTCTTGATAAATTTGGTATTGAATATAAACATATTAATAATAGAAGTGATTCAATAACATCAATTGAAAGTGATATAGATAATGAAAAACTAAATTATGAAATTACTTTAAAGACTGTTCAAAGCTTTGAGCAATATAAATCAAAAATTGAAATAGAAATTGATAATATTATAGAAGAATATTTATTAATTGAAGATTTTGAAGAAATAAAAAATTATCTTGAAAATAATGAAAATGTTGTTAATTTTATGGAAGAATTATTTAACTATTATTTTAAAAACAATCTTAATCAATTCGAAAAATTTAAATCTTTGTTTTTAAATTTTAGAAATGAGAATTATATAAATTCTGAAATAATGATAAATTCTTTAATTAGTTCACTTAATTCAGATACTGTATTTGATTATCTTAATATTGAAACAAAAATTAAAAAATTATTAGAAATATTTAAAATTCTTAAAATTAATTTAGATAGTGATCAAAAAGAAGCTATTAATAAATTAATTATCTAGTATTCTTTATCGTCAAGAAATATATTGGATATACATCCAACTAATTGTACTAAACTATCATTTCCTTCTTGAACATTAGTGTAACTAATACTTATAATTTTAAATAATTCTAACACTTTTTCTTTCGGTATATTTAAATTGTTATCAGATTTCATTAAATAATTTAAAAAAGTTAATAATATATCACTAACATTATAACCATCACCATATAGTTTGTAAACTTCCAAAATACTATCTTCAAATCTATTTTCTACACACATATGTAATATATTTCTAATATATTCTGGTTTTGGTTTATCTAATAATTTATAAATATTATCTACTGTTAGTTTCTTATAAGTAAAATATATACATTCTAAATTATTAATAGATTTTCTAATATCTTTATCAGAAATAAAGATTAATTCATTAATGAATTTATCTGTATATTCTATTTTTTCTGTATCGCAAATTTCTATTAATTTATCTTTTATATTAATATCAGTAAGTCTTGGAAAATTAACAATAATACATTTAGATTGAATAGATTCATTAATCTTTATTGAATCATTACAAACAAATACAAATCTACAATTCTTCTTGTATTCATTTATTAAATTACTTAATAAGTTTTGAGCTTTATTTGTTATACTATCTGCTTCGTCTAAAATAATTAATTTTTCTTGTGCTTTAGTAATCTTTTGACAAAATGGAATAATAGTATTATTAATAATTGATAACCCTCTATCATCAGATGCATTCAATTCTAACACATTTTCATTATAATCTTCTTTAAATATTTCCCTTGCAATAATAAGAACAGTAGATGTTTTTCCAGTTCCTGGTTCACCTGTTAAAATCATATTAGGAACACATTTTGATTCTATTATTTTTTTTATTTTTTCTAATAACATATCGTCTAAAAGAATTTGATCTGTATCACCTGGTCTATATTTTTCAATCCATGGTAATTGAATATTTCTATTCATAATACTAGTCATAATAATTTGAAATAAAACTTTCTTTTAAACATTATTATATACATAATAGCAATGTTTTAAATAAATTAAATATTTAATTTTGCATTCAATACGCTCAATTTGCAATTATTCCAATGAATTCCATCTAGAAATTTTCTTGCTTTTGCAGTTTCATCTTCACTACAAAATGTAATAAATACATAATTCATTCTACATTTTTTTAATTTATTATAAGGAAAACTAATTGAATATGGTTGATTAGACAAAGTTAACTTTTTTTCTTCAATTAGTTTTTTAATATCGTCTATACCAATTTTTTTATTCAGATTTCTGATCATAAGACAATTTGTTTTTTCATTATTCAAACTGTTATCATTTTTCTGTTTACGATTTTTAGTTGGATAGTTTGATCTTTTCCATTTTTGTTGATTATCATCAAATTTATTTTTCAATGAATGTTTTGATTCAGAAAACGAAGTTTTATTAGTACCTTGTTTCACATTAGATTCAGACTTTTCACCTTGGTGAATGTTCTTAGTACCTTGTTTCACATTAGATTCAGAAAACAAAGTTTTCTTAGTAAAAAGCTCTGCTTTTGATTCAGACTTTTCACCTTGGTGAATGTTCTTAGTACCTTGTTTCACATTAGATTCATATGTTTTTTCAAGTACAATATTCTTCTTTTGAGGTATATTTACCTTACTTTCTAATTTTTCTATAGAAATATTATTACTATTTGTAGTTTTAGATTGATTAACCGTAGTATTAACAACATTCGGAATAGTATTAAAATTACAATTCATTTTAGACTTTTCCATTTTTAAATAATTCTGATACCTATCAACAACATATCTTAATATATAATTTGGAAACCTATAATTATATAGATCTTTGTTAACTTCTATAAAATTATTAAAAAGTATAATAAGTCTTAAATCTATCGATTTAACTTTTAAATCATTCTTGTACTTTATAATTCTTAAATCACATAATGATAATATCTCATCAGTTATTACATTCATTATATCATTATTATCTTTTTTAGATAAGAACCGAATTAATTCAATTCTTAAATCATTATCATCATTAATAACAGGTTCACTAAAGATACCTGCAAAACCAACTCCTAAATTCATCGATGAATACATTTTTAATAAGATCCTATCTTCTATGTATCATAAATTAAATTCAATTTTTTAATAATTTTGTAGTTATTAAGAGATTCTATTCAATAATAATTAAAATAAAGATGATGGTTTAGAATAATAAACTCTTAATCCATTAATTTCAACTTCTGATAACTTTGTAAATAATGTCTTTGTTTTCTCGTGACTACTACAATTAACATAAGCTATATTTCTATACATTCCTTTAAGTTTTTTGCTTTTGGGAATTATTATATTTCTATAAATTTCTTCTCCAACATTTGCTTTTTTAAAAAGATTGGTAAGATTAAATTGAACACAAGAATAATTTTTATCGCGATCACCAAAGGAGATGCATAAATTATCAGAATATGTATACCATTTATCACTATTTTGCGAAGCAATAGAATCATTTGCTTTGAAATGGCAAGATTTTTCAGGATTCTGCGTAGCAATGGGATCATACTTTTCACCTTTTGCTAGAAATGGAATGTTCTTAGTAAAAAGATCAGCTTTTGATTCTTTTGCATAGCAATTAAATATATTATTAGTATGATCTGCTTTTGGATCATACTGTTTGAAAGTTTTATATTTATTATATTTATTACCGTATTCAGGATTATATGACCTAGTATTTGTTCCTCTACACTTATAACTTTTATTATCAATATGTTGCAATAAGCTATTTATTTCATCATCTTTTTCCTTTTTAATTTCTAATATTTCTTTTTCTATTTTAATATTTTCTTCAGATAAATTCTGATTTTTACTTTTAAGTAAAGAATTATCTTTACTCAATTCAGTTACAGATTTTATTAAATTATCAATATCGCCAAATCCACTACTAACTATTTTATCATTAGTAAAAATTAAAAAACTTTTTAGACTCTCGTTTTGTAATTTTAATTGTTTATTCTCATTTTGTAATAGAATTAATTCTGATTCAATATTATTATTTTTATATGAACCAATAAATCCATCTGAACTTGAAATTTTAGGAGGACTAATAATATTATTTTGTGGACTAACAAACCCTTGATTATTGTGTGGTCCTTGTAGACTAACAAACCCTTGATTATTAGGTGGTCCTTGTGGACTAACAAACCCTTGATTATTGTGTGGTCCTTGTGGACTAACAAACCCTTGATTATTGTGTGGTCCTTGTAGACTAACAAACCCTTGATTATTGTGTGGTCCTTGTGGACTAACAAACCCTTGATTATTAGGTGGTCCTTGTGGACTAACAAACCCTTGATTATTGTGTGGTCCTTGTGGACTAACAAACCCTTGATTATTGTGTGGTCCTTGTGGACTAACAAACCCTTGATTATTGTGTGGTCCTTGTTGACTAACAAAACCTTGATTTATAGTTGGTCCTCGTGATCTACCAACCACTTGATTAGTAGGTGGTCCTAGTGGACTATCAAAACTAAAATTACCATATAATCCAGGAGGACTAGATAATCCAGGAGGACTAGATAATCCAGGAGGACTACTATATTCATTAGAACTAGGAATTCCTTGTAGATTATATGATTTAGGCTTAAATATTGAAGCTGATGCTGTAAACTCTCTTGATTCAAAATTATCTGTAGAGGAACCATCAAAATTAATATTTAATATTTGATCAATCGATGTATCACATCTATTTAGTTGTGAGTTTGTTTTATTTTCGTCATTTTCTTTTATCATTTTTACTAATATACATTTTAGTTAATCAGTTAAAAAAATTTAATTCAATTTTTTTATGGAGGAATTCTATTAAAGAATTTCTTCATAAAAATTATAAAGATACAACAAGTTGAATCTATTTATCATTACACCAATAATTGCCATCGTCATTAATAATAGCATATTTTAAAACTTGATCAATATGATTAATAGTTAATACTTTAAAATCATCATCTTCTGGACTTATATTATCTCTTCTAAGTTTATCCAAGTCTTCTAAATTTTCTTCAGGTATTAAAGCTATCTTGGCACCAGCTCTCTTTGCACCATTTAATTTAGCACCAACTCCTCCAATTGCAGTAATATTTTTACACAAATCAATTTCTCCTGTCATTGCAACAGTATTATTTACTTTCTTATTAGATAATATAGAATAAATAGCAAGCGTCATAGCAGCACCTGCAGATGGTCCATCTTTTGGTGTTGCTGCTTCAGGAGTATGAACATGAAGACCAAAACATTTTTTATCTTTTGAATCATCAATTAATTTTCTTTGTTCATCAGTAGATAACAATGAAAAAGCAATTCTCTTTGCATATTCAACAGATTCTTTCATAACTTCACCTTGTTTACCTGTTAATGTTAATTCCATCATTTTATCACTAGGGTATTTAACAATTTGAATCATAGTTAAACCACCAATTCCTGTAGTAGTTGCATATAAACCATTTACAATTCCAACAGTTGGTTCACTAGGAATACCTCTAACTCTTACCCTAGGTTTATTTTCAAATAATAATTTAATATAATCTTCATTGACAACGTATGGCAACTTGTAATTTTCTTCATCGTAAAATCTATTCATATTTATATCTCTAACAATTTCTTGAATTTGTTCTTTTATCTTTCTAACTCCAGCTTCATTTGTATAAGTGCTAACTAAATGCCTAATCATTTCATTAGATAAAATAATTTCACCATAAGAAAATCCAACTTCCTTTAATATAGTTGGTAACATATACTCTTGAATAATTACTTCCTTATCTTGTATAGTTAATGGGTTTGTTTCAATAACAGTTATTCTATCTCTTAAAATAGGATCGATTAAACTAATATCATTAAATGAAAATACAATAAGAGCTTCAGATAAATCTAACTTTATTCCTGAGAAATACTTGTCTTCAAATTCATCATTTTGTGTTGAATCTGTTAAATGTGTTAATATAGAAATTATTTCACGTCCATGTTCTGTTGCAGAAACTTTATCAACTTCGTCAATGAATATGATAGGATTCATACATTTTGTACTCATTAATATATCACATATTCTTCCCCATG